>Ga0257114_1000683_pt1 | contig 26045 bp, 40 predicted proteins | sample SI112_10mmetaG_FD_190149 | JGI IMG/M metagenome (GOLD analysis project Ga0257114, IMG submission 190149) | Marine microbial communities from Saanich Inlet, British Columbia, Canada - SI112_10m | ecosystem: Environmental > Aquatic > Marine > Inlet | place: Canada: British Columbia | collected...
ACCCTTCTTCTTTTGTAGCCCTTTCTATAAGCTCCATAAAAGTGTCAGGAATAATAACACCATGGTGCAAATTAGTAGACTTGCGATTAATATCACCTCCAGTCGGCTTTCGCATATCCAAGTACTCTTCAATCTCTGGGTGAGACATGGGCAAGTATGATGCATAGCTGCCTCTTCTTGTTACACCCTGAGAAAATGCAAGCATTTCTGCATCTACAACTTTAAGAAAAGGTATAACACCCGTAGACTCAGATCCGTTACTGGTTTTCGAGCCTACTGAACGTATATCTCCCCAATAGCCTCCAACGCCTCCCCCAACTGAGCTAAGAAATGCATTTTCTGTATAATGATCGGTAATGCCGGTTCTACTATCGTCCACATAATTAAGAAAGCAAGATATAGGTAATCCGCGTTTAGTTCCTCCATTACTAAGGATAGGGGTGGAGAACATAAACCAGAGTTTACTAGCATAATCATACAATCGCTGGGCATGTTCCTCATTATCTGCAAATGCCTTTGCTGCCCGTGCAAATGCTTGTTGCGGAGAGCCTTCTCCATCTACTAAGTATCTATCCTGTAATGTTTTTATACTAAATTGTGAAAGATAACGATCTCTACGAAAATCAATGTCTATATTCATTTATTATACTCTCAATGTTAGCTATATTAGCTTGGCCTATTGCGTCATCGCAAAAAGTTATTAAATCCATTAGCTCATAATTTATTAAAATTTGATCTGCATTTGCATTAAGAGTTTGTATATACTTATACTTACTATCAATCGGTACTGCTTCATATACATTAAATGCATTTCCAAATTGTTGTAATAGTTCTTGTGCTCGTTTTGGGCCTATGCCAGGTATTCCCGGGACATTATCGCCTTTATCTCCAGTTAAACACTTCAAAGAAATATATTGTTCCGGTCCAACATCGTAGTGGTCTTTCCAGTTTTCTAACGTGACTTCCTTCCTCGTTACATAAGAAAACCTACTTACATCTTCTTGAATAAGTAAATCCCAGTCTCTATCGCTTGATACTAACCAAACATCTTCTAGCTCATATTTATTTTTATGTTTTATAAGGTGTGCTGCAATATCATCTGCCTCTACTCCTTTATATCGAAGTATTGGATAATCTGCTGACAATACTTCAAGACTTGCCTCAAACTCTTCGAAAAATTCTTCGAAAGCAATTCTGTCTTCCTCACTTTGTTCTGCAAACTTTTCTTTACGATTTTGTTTGTACTCAGGGTACAGCTCTTTTCTGTAAGAAGAAGAACCCCAGTCTGATGTAATAATTATTTCAGTACATTGGTACGAAGCTGCAAGAGACTGCACTGTTTTCTGATAGTCATACCTAAAGTCTGTTCTCCCTTGATGTTTCCATCGAAATGCAAGATTTAGTGCATCTACTACCAAAGTTGTTTTTTTATCTGATATTCTATCTTGGAACTTAAATGACATTTATAAAAACTCCGGTTTTTCACGCTCTAACCATTCATCTGCAAGTAATACAAAACACTGTAAAAAACATATAAACATATACTCTTTTGTTTCCTCGGGAGGAGTATCTGTAACTACAAATATTGGAGAACGATTATACTTAAAAAATAATAAAGGCTCTTGCTTCCCCTGCTCAGCTTGTTGCTTAAGTTTGTTCCACCATCGAATAAGATTATTTGTTTTTGGGGCCGTAAAAATTTTATCTGTAAGAGGAGACTCAGAATAATTTTTTACTTCAATACAGTATTTATTTTTTTCGTGAGGAACATATATATCTCCTTTTAAATACTCAAGCGCTCCAGAGTTTGGGACCCTTTCAAACTGAAGATTGGTATGTTCTCTTAATAAATCTCTAACTAGATATTCACCGCGAGCACCTTTTGCTCTACTATCTACCACAAGCTCCTCTCTATTTGTCTAAGTACATCTAACTTTTCTTTGTACTCTGCGAGCTTTTCTAGCTCCGTTTCAATAGCGCCTACGATATCTGAGTGCTCTCCTATACCTACAGGATTTAAAAAATAAACTTTAACATTTGTTTCATGATATTTACACTTTCCGAATAAATATTCTTTCATATTCTCTAGCATGAGATGCCCTGTTGTAAGTGTCATTTCTTCTTTGCTCATTCTAACCTCGATATATTTCCTGACTTAACCACTTCTATTTTTTCTAGTAGGGGATGGGTCCACCCATGACTTACTACATATGTGTTTAAATCTTCTTTAAGTAAAACTTCTACCATCTTCTCCCTTCCTGCATCATCAAGTACATTGATTACTTCATCTAAAAAAAGCACATTGATTCTCGACTTTGATATACTACTCATTAGCTTTCGAATAGCAATCAGTGTAGCTGTATTTACTCTTGCCAGCTCTCCGCTAGACAGCGCAAGAATATCTACTATGCTACCATTGTCGGTAATTTGTACATTTAATTTATCATTTGTAACAACAAATTCTAAAGTGAATCTACCGTCAGATAATTCTGCAAGATAGTAGTTTGTAAGTTCTTCAAGTTCTTTTACTAGATTTTCGATCTTATAGGCGATTAATCCGTTCGTGCTAAATGCTTTCTTTAACACCTCGAGATTTCCTGCAATTTCTTGCTCTTTCTCAAGAGCGATACGCCCCTCTTCCAACTGTTGTTGAAATTCTTCAGTTTGCTCCAGGATTACTTGAATTCGTGTATTTCTTTTTGTTATTTGTTCGTTTTTTCTAGCTACTTCGTTTAATCTTTTTTGCGCTTCATTAAGTTTTTTACGGACGTCCGACAAACTCTTATCAAGTTCTTCTTTGTCCAATAAACTCGCTGGCAAGTGGACGTCAATGCTTCGAAAAATTTCTTGCCATTCTTGTTGAGTTTTTTGAGAGTCGGAGTAAAGTTCATTGTTTTGTCTAATTTTTTGTATTCTTGTTTTAAGCTCATCTTGTTTACCTTCTGCCTCCGCAATTTTCATAGATTCATTTAAAATTAGCTCTTGTTTAAAATCTGAGTTCACTGATTGCTCACAGGTGGGGCAAGTGTCTCCTAATTTATTTAGCTTATCTAAAAGTTTCTTCGACCCCGTTACGACCCCGTTGAGATTTCCTAGCTCTGATTGAAGTTCATCATAAGATACTTTTTCTTTTATAGAACAGTTTCTTGCAGACTCTATATCAATCGAACTCAACAGATTTTTATAAGTATTATTCTCTTGAATTTTTTTATTTTTTTCGGAAATATTTTTAATTTCCATCGTAAGCCTGGCGGCTTCCTTATCATCTTCTTCCGTCTCGATTATAAGATTTTCTAGAGGCAGTATGGATGTATCACTCAATTTATTATCATTCAACCATTTTTCTACAGTTGCTATCTGAGATTCTATGCGTGTTAAATTGTAGTAATGTGTTTTTGACTCGCCCTTAAAGACTTCAAATAGCTCTACATATTTCTCTAAGTGGAGAAGATCAATAAGAAACTTCTTGCGGTTCGTATCCGTTGCAGTAAGAAACTGCAAACTACTATTTGTATTTTGGTACACCAACTGAGAGAAGGTTTTGAAATCGATTCCAATAATAGCTTGGAGTGTCTTATATGTATTGGTCGCTGTATGAGAACTAATATCTTCTCCATCTTCCAAAAGACGAAGCTTAATACTAGACTTACGATCAATAATGACGTCATAGTGTTTGCTATCCTTGGTAAACTCTAAGTGAATGTGATATCCCGCATTATTATAACGATTCGGAATATCTGCTTTTTTAATTCCTTTGGAGTTTTTGTTAAATAGGGCTTCTTCTATAATTAACGGGATGGAGGACTTCCCCATCCCGTTAGTGCCAACAAGTTGAGTTACTATATTTTCTTCTAGATTTAGCTCGTTGTTTTCCCCATAACTAAAACAATTACTCCATTTCAATTTTTGTAGCGTAATCATTAAATATGCTCATTATGTTAGGTATTCTGGCAACTGGTATTTCCAGAATATAGGTCAAGTACTCTACAAGCTCATCTTGTATAGTCATATCTTTATCTATAACTAAAGTTGCTTCAGAGCTTCGTTTTATTACTTTCTTGTCTAACAGCTCACTATTTTTTACATTTGCGAGTTCTTGCATGTCTCCCTCTATCTCATAGATAGTATGATGATAGTCTGTAGGCACCATCTCATTTGGATTAATAGCTGTTTTTCTAATAAGTTGAGGAAGCTCAAAAGGTTCCCATATCCATTCCCAGTTTTCAGGATTTATAAGTAAATACCCAGTCTTAACTTCAGTTCTATGAAATGAAGTAGTCATAGGAGATCCAGGATATACAATATTTTTTTGTGTGTTACTATGTGCGTGTAAGTCGCCTGCAAATACGATAGGAAAATCCTGAAATCTGTCTAAGTCCACCTCTGGCCTGACGTGGGGCGGTATTTCTCCTCGTACATGAGTAAACAATGGTTCTGTTTGTATAAATTTTTCAATGCTTTCTTTTCTATGTAAGTCGGCGTAAGGAAGAACACCAAAACCAAAATCGGAATCATGATATGAAATATCCACTATTTTTACTAAAGGGTTAATATCTCTACTAACTTGTTTTAGTTGAGTAAAAAATGTTTTATTTTTCTTTGTAGCTTCGTGGTTGCCATCATAGATAAGAGTTGGAATCTGCACTTTCCGAATAAACGAGAAGTACAGCTCCAACTCTTCCATAGTCGGCAGACGGTCAAAAAGATCTCCGCCTATAATATGCATATTACATTGTTTTTCAAGACTGTGAATTTGCTCGAAAAACATTGTATAGCGGTTTAGTGCCCACTCTCGGGGCACATTTTTTTGACCTAGCTTTAGATGCCAGTCTGCCGTAAATAAAATCATGACATCTTAAACTCAGCTTCTAGCTCTTCGTCCATGTCTCCGGAAGCTTCTACTCGAATTTCGTCAAGAAGACTCTTCTGAGCATCTGGAGTAGGCCTAGGCATTACGTCATCCATAGACTTTAGATCTGAGATTGCAGCCATTTCATCTTCGCTCAATGCACGCTGCTTACACTTCAATACTTGAAGTTGATACTCTACGTTGTAAGGTAGCGGTCCAGTTTTTACGCGCTTGAACTTAACATCCCAGCCCATCTCTGGATCAGTCGGGTCTCCTAGACCGTCTTGTGCCGCCTGTAGAATAGCTTCAAACAACTTCTTTTTGAGATTAATAATTTTTACCTGACCTTGGTCTAGGCACTGCATAGCGTAGCTCCAGCCACACTTTAAATCGGGGTAGTACTCACGAACCCAGTCTTTTTCTTTATTGTTGAATCGTTCCTCATTACGATCAAATGATAAACACTCAAATGGAATGTTTTTACCGTTTTTCCCTTCAAGCCAGTATACATAACGTGCAAGAACATCGCCTACAAGTCTTACTTCATTCTCGCCATCACGGTAAGAAAAGGAAGTGATTGATGATTTTTTTGCGCCGCCTGCGGCTTCATTAAAGTTTAATGCCATTGTGTTTTCTCCTGTGGGACTTCTTCATACTCAAAAATAATTTCGTCTTCTTGAATACTAAGTAGCCTATTGTCTTCAAAAAATGATATGTCTATATCGAGTAAATTACGATCTAGACTAGTTTTCCCAGTTGTTAAGTAGTCCGAAAGTGGACGTAAGGAAGCCAAAGCGAGATACTGGGCTACCTCGACATGACTATACTTATATGAGTTATACAGAAGTACATCGGGATGCACAAGAAATGACTCCCCAATAAAACGTAGATTATTAAATTTATATGTTTTATCGAACCTATTTCTAGGCACTTCATTATTTACTATCATTTTAAAGATAACAAAAATAGAGGAAGCATCGCCCCCACTTTTTTCATAGATCTTTTGCCAATCATATAAGAATATACTATTATACATTAAATTGGAACTCATGTCAAGAATTATTTTTGTACGCTATAGCTCTTTTATAGTGTACCCTTGTTTCATATAGTAGCCCATACGATTAGAGGCTTGTCTAGTAGCAGTCTTTCCTTTTAAGTGTATGTCAACAACTATTGGGGAGAGCTTTCCTTCTTGCTCTCTGATGACTCTTCCGATAAGTTGGGTAAGAAGCGGTTCGTTGTTGATAGGGGTACCGAGTATAAGCACAGAGAGGGAATTGACTGAAATTCCTTCACTAAATATCGCTTGAGTACCAAAAAGTATTTCTTTATCTCCATAATTTATCTCGTCAATGAGGCTTTCGCGCTCTTCATGGGGAACCTCTCCCGTTACACAAATTGCTTTTTCTCCTACTAATTGTGCACAAGTTTTGAGAAAATGCACTCTATCTGATACAACTAAAACTTTGTGTCCCCGTGCGGCATAAGTCGCTGCAAGCAGGGAAACACTGTGAACATACTCTTCATTATTTGCTAGATTGTTTACTCGATTGGCCCATGGAATATTTGCACCATCCATAAAGCGCACTTCCGAGCGATAGATAGCAATACTTGGAGTCATAAAATTTTCTTTGGGAGGCTGAAATAGTTTATTCCCAAAGTAATCTCGAAAGACTACATGTTTTCCGTCTTTTCGCTCGATTGTGCCACTGAGTCCGATTTTATATCTCGCATGGTTAGTGTCAATAATTTTTGCAAACGTTGGTGAAGATACGTGGTGCATTTCGTCCAATATAACTGTTCCGAATTCTTTTCGGATTTTATTAATATTACGGTAGAGTGTCTGGGTATTACCAACCACAATACAAGAATCGGTATTGAAATTACCAGACCCAATAATTCCTGGGGTGATGCCATATACTTTTTCAACCTCTTTTGCCCACTGATTTCGTAGTGACACAGTGTGTGTAATAACTAATGTTTTTTGTCCTAATTTTCCAGCAATTGCCAGCCCTGTAAATGTCTTTCCCCAACTTACCCACGCGTTGATAATACTGCTGTTGTCGAGTTCATCGTATACTGCCTGTTGAGACTCGCGTAGTACATATTGAAAAGAAGGAAAATCAACAGGCACAGTAATCCTTTTGTCAACAATTTCATACTCATTTGGTATTAAGTCCTCTCGTCCGATTGGTATGGATACCAGATTTTCGCGCACCCGCTGCAGATTCTTAATAATGATCGGAGGATCGTTAGGATTATGTGGGGCAATTTTGTATGTTAATTCTTTAGATAACTTCTCTCGAAGCTCTAAGCTCGCATCCATATAAATACGATTACTAAGGACTGCTTTCATACTTTTCTTCTTGTGTCTTTAAGTTTATTTTCTGCGTAATCATACAAAATCCATGGAAGTCCATTGTAATGTAAAACTCCTGCATACGTCATATCAATATGCGGGGGCCTGGGTATAACAAAAGCATTTTTTACTTTATCTAACTTAAGTAAAGAACAGGTGTCCTTTTGAACTATATTTTTTATTCTATAGTATTTTAGCTTACAAAACTCTGTTTTTTCATAAACAAAAGGTGTGCCATTAGTATCAATAAAGTGTCTATGACTAGACTTTACTATGCCCCTAAAAGTATCTATTTGGGCTTTTAGAGACTTAATATTTTTATGGGGCGTTTGTAGCCTTCTTAACCCAAGCGTATCTCCCGCTTGATTTTTATCGTCCAGTATTTCGCCGTCTAAAAACAGTAGCCCGTCTTGCTTTGACCAATTTCCATTAGATAACTCATATACAGGAAATTTTATTTTGTTAATACCTTTATATTGTACTATCATATAATTTTGTGAACTTACCCATTGAGTAATCTTCTCCAACCTCAAAGTCACATCCTATTGGAGACCCGGGGATATATACTCCCCTATCTTTTTGTACAAACTTTTGCAGCATCTGACAATAGTATTTAATTTCTTTTTCTGGAACTTCCGCTAGAATTGAGTCATGAACTAATGCAAAAATTCTCGAATTTAATTTTTGACTTTTAATAAAGTTGCCCATGTCTATTGCTCCAAGAAGGTTAATGTCACTAGCAGTAGACTGTACCAGAAAGTTAAGACCAGAGCGAATGCTATGACTCTTGATGCCCTTATCTGAGCTTTCGACATTGGGTAATCTCCTTTTTCTTCCAAAGAAGCTATAAACAAACCCATTTTGTTCAATAAACTTCTGCCTGTCTTCAATCCAAGATTTTAATTTATGAAATGCTTCAAAGTATTCATTAATAACTTCTGTAGCTTCATGCTTAGAAAAGTATTTTCCACTATCCTTAGTTACTTGCTCACTAATTTTTGCCGGACCAGCACCGTACATAATACCAAAAGTAACAGCTTTTGCTGCCTGTCGTCTATCAGAGTATAATTCTGCTACATCCTCAACAGCGCAGGGGAGCCTAAAAACTTTATGTGCAATAGTACTGTGAAAATTTCCTCCAGAACTAAATACTTCCATAAGTGCTTTATCATTCGCCAATACGGCGGCTACATATACTTCTGCAGTGGTTAAATCCATTGCAACAATCTTATGCCCTGGAGCTGCTTTGATACAACCTTTTACAGTAGGATTATCCCTAGGAAGTTGCTGCATATTAAGTTTACCACTAGAACTAAGACGACCACTAGTGGTACTATGGAGGTTAAACCCAGTACGAAGACGAGAGTCTCTGTCCAGCTGAGGTATGATTTTGTCAAGATAAGTATTCTTGATTTTAGATTTTTGTCGTATATCCAAGATGAGTTGCGGTACATCGCTCTGAAGTGAGAGTTCCTTGAGCACTTCCGCATCAGTAGAGTCTGCACCCGTGCCTGTTTTCTTTCCAGTCGGTTTAAGCCCCAAATGGTCAAATAATAAAGTACGCAGCTGCACAGTGCTATTTGGATTAAAAGTTTTTCCATTTAACTCCTCAAATCGTCTTATCTTGTCATTTTCATACAGAGTATTTATAGCAATATCTATGTCTGTCTGCATAGCGTTTTGTGCTACGTACAGCCTTTCTCTATCAAAAGGCACACCGTTATCCTGAATATCCGTTAAAAATCTAGTGCCTGGAATCAAAATATTATCATAAACATTTAAAAGTTTTTTGTTTTGTTTTATTTTAATAAACTTTTCATACAATAAAAAGGTACATACTGCATCCATTGCTGCATATGTTTTCATGGTATCAAAAGGAATTGAAGACCATTGGAAGTCTGCTTTTAATACTCCAGTCTCTTTCCTATATCGATCAATCCAATCATACATAGGCTTCTCATAGTCCCCATAGGGAGTATACTTTAAAGATAGCTGTTTTAGTCCATGTCCTCCAGGGTTTTCATCAATTAAATAGTGTAAGAGCATGGTATCTTCAAACTGGGGGAACTTGAAATTAAAATGATACTCAAAAAATGCCATGTCAAACTTAGCATTATGAAACACTACTATCTTTTTATCAAATAATTGCTGTAAAAGTGCTTCAGTGCGGTAATCAAAGCAGTCGGTATCAATATAAGCCCCACACTTACCATTATAACTAAGACTAATCCCCAGCATATAACCATCTCTAGGATATAGCCCAGTTGTCTCAGAATCGAGAGCCACATATCCACATGGATCTTTGATGGCAGCCTTGATAAATTCATTTGCCTCCTCCGTATCTTGTATACCGAAAGCAATCTCTTCGTTAATTACTACATCTTCAATTTCTCCAGAGATGTACTTTATAATATTATTTTTAGACTCTTCCCAAGTCCGTTTTGCTTCAGGCTTAAATGTGAGCATGGCAGGATTAATCACTGGTAAAAACTTTTCTTCTACCTTTTTACCTGAATATTCTGTAACAGAATTGATTTTAGTAAAGTATTTTAAGGCATCTGAGCCTACGAGAACAACCCAGTCATACTTATCTGGATCCATGTCTATATCACAGTCTCGTTTTAAAACTTTTTTGATACTAGGGTCTGAGCAAAGTTGGTATTGATCAAATTCAAACGCTCCTTCAAACTCTCTAGTGAAATTTGTTTTGCTTGGTTTGGTTTCTACTAATGCAACCTTAGGCATATAATTTACTCCGTAGCTTGTCTACTTGTTGTTGAGATAGTGCGCCTGCATCTAAAAATTTATCTCCAATACTAATAATGCGGGTGGTAAGGCCAATTTCCTCACATATCTCTTGTACTTTTCTTGCTCCTGTCTGTCCTGCTTCATCATTGTCCAAAAATATATCTATATTTGTAACTCCTTGGACGGAGAGCATTTCTGCTTTTTGCTCATTAAAGTTACGCACCCCAAAACAGCACAACGCATTTGTAAGTCCCTTATCGTGCAGATTAAGAACATCAAAAATTCCTTCAACCATTATCACAGTGCTTTGTATAGGCTCAACTGTAGGAAACAAAGGCATTTTTGCCCCTGCAGGAGCATTATAATACTTTGGTATTTGATTTGTTTGAGTGCGCGCTTGTATGGCAACTACTTTTCCTGTTCTATCATGTATAGGAAAGCATAATCTACCACTAAAGTCTTTTGCGGCACTTAGAAACGCCCCAAACTTTTTGTAGGTTTCTGGACGTATATTTCTCCAATTTCCAATGTAAGACGTGGCATCTATAGGCAATTCTACGCCGACACTGCTCTCTCGTACTTGTTTTATCTTTTTCTTTAACATCTGTCTTCGCATCTCCATTCTGTCGGCTCTATGCCCGAAGTGTGCAAAGACAGTGCCCTTATACCCACAAGAAAAACAATTAAATACACCAGTTACTTGATCTATTCTCATGCTAGGGTTTCTATCGTCGTGCTCAGGATTTAAGCACCTAATAACGTAGTCTCTGCCTTTAGGGGTAAAGACTATACTTTTTTTGTTAAGTAAATCTTCTACATTCATTTAACAGTCCGGATCAAAAGAAGCCCACTCGTCCATTTCGCTAGGCTCATCATAGTCGTCATCTATACTACAAAACCAAGGCCCGCTGTCAGGCTCAGAGTACCACCAGTCCTCCTCTAAAGCGTTAGGGCATCGTATAGGATTCCCATTACTATACCCATCCCCCTCTAAAGTTTCTCCACAGTTCGGGCAGGTATCTCTAGTATTCCAATGTTCCATAATCGCATCATGCATTATCTTCTCATCCTAGCTAAATCTCTCATCTCTTCTTCATTGATAACTGGGACTGCATTGGATTTATGCATGGTTCCAATACCCTTAACAAGGGTTCCGGTGTAACGTGGCGGTTCCACTCTAGCGGCAACTCCAGCTGTTTCGGGAGCTGAGGGGTACTCAGGCTCACTCCTGCGATAATTAACTCGTTGAGAGACATGAATACTCCCTCTCGTGCTAGCCTTAGTTTTTCGTGCATAATTACGCTTCTTTCTTCCCGCGACATCATAGCGTAGCGATCCATAAATCATCCCCATAAGTAAAAAACTCCCGTGATTAAGCATATATTATACACGAAATCGACGGGAGTGTCAAGCATTATTTTTATCAGAGGTCGTGAATTTCTTCATCCGATTTGTGTGAAGATTCATCACGTTCTTTAGGAGTTAAAGTAGTCTCTGGACCAATCTTTAAAGTCTCCCAATCCATAGTAGAAGAAAAAGACTTCATACTATAAGAACGCATCTTTACACAGTTAAAAGTTATACACTTATCTTCTTGGTCCCAAGTTTCTAACGAATAAGCTGCATCTGCCGCATCTAATATACCCTTTGCAAATCGGGCTTCGCCCGTCGCATCAGTTTGATAGGGAGAAAACACAGCACATTCATACTCTTGTGCCATTGATTTTAATGCTTTACTAACTTCAATCTGTTCCGTCCAGTCGTACTGGCCTCCCCTAGAGGGAAGGTGGGAACGTTTAACCTGGTTAATATAGTCTACTATAATAACTGAAGCTCCGATTCTATCAACTTTTTTATCTAATTCTGCTCGTATTTTGGCAATAGTTAGACTAGGATCATAAATAACATCGAGCTGTTGAGTCGGGAGAAGCTCATGCTCGGTGGTCAATTTTTTATGAAACTCATTGTAGTCTCGTGCCGTGCTATTTTTATATTCTATAAGGCGTTCTTGCCCGTTTACAAAACGAGCTGCTTGCCACCCCGCTACTTTTTCCCACTCTACATTTGTTAAATTTCCATTGCGGATACGGGAGAAGGGAATACTGGTAGCGATCGAACAACATCGTTGCAATATTGCTCGACTATCCATTTCAATAGTAAAATAAATAGCTGAACGGCCAGATTGAAAAATATTATTTGCAACATTAGCACAGGTAATAGATTTACCCGAGCCTCGCTTACCTCCTACGAGTATAAGGTCTCTAGGGCTGAATGTGATATTTTCATCATATAAACCATTCAAGCCCAGGCCGATATGTTTAGATAACTCCTCTTCAGGCTCCATAAGATGTATACGCTGCATACTTTCTTGGGGAACTTCAAGATCAACTTTATCCTCTATATCAAGAACTATTTGATGTAGCTCTTGCACAGACTCATCGGCACTTGCAAATAATACAGAATTATCAATATACTTATCAAGAGAGTTGAGTATCTCCTTCTGAGCATATTCATTTTTTAGATACTCTAATAAAGTAGGGGGCTCAATATCCACCTCTATAGACTCTAGTGCGTACACTTTGTCTTTAGTGGCGGGGTGCCGTATACTTAATTTGAGATCATCGAATGAGGGAAACTGGTGAAATTTTTCACAATGAGTATCAATTGCCTCATAAATTAGGTGATACTCATTTGGAAGATACTCTTTGCGTAGATAACTCCACGTTTCAAAGTCTCCCACAGTAACACACTGCTTTATCAAAGCACTAGAAATATTCAATCTGTTCCCCCGAACATGAGAAAGCTGGCTCCCGAAAGAGCCAGCCGCTCAGAACTTAAAAAATTACTGGCTCTTGGCAGCTTTGGCCGCACCGTCATAGTCGGCAGCAGTCAAACCACGACGAGTCAACATGGTCTTAACACCACGAGCAGTCTTGCCAATAGCTTCGGCAATTGCTTCTACAGTCATAGAAGCAACGTCTACATCTGCAAGAGGATCGGCATTAGTTGAACCTTTTGTAGTTTCTTGACGGGGAATAGCAGCAATATCGCCAGAGCGCAGGAGGCTCAAAGCTTTGCCACGAATGCTATTGACAGATCGGCCAAGAGCTTCTGCAATAGCTTCAACGAACGCCCCATTGTTTACCATTTCAATAAACGTAGACTCTTGCTCTGGAGTGTAAGTGCGAACACTTTCTACTTTAGGAGCAGGTTTAACATGGTCAGTCAGCTCCATACTCAGAATCTTGCCCTGAATAGATTTAGCAGAGAATGCTCCGCCTTCGAAATGCTCAGAAATTTGAGCATAAGTGTACTCTCCAGAGTTAGAAGTAACAAAGGCTGAAAGGGTAGCTTCTTGCTCTTCGCTAAAAGATTTGCCTGCAGCAGCAGAAGCTAATTCTACTTCGAAACCCATTTTTCGCAGTTTGCTAGAAACGGAACGAGCAGAGGTATCAAGTTGGTCTGCTGCTTCTGCAACAGTTGTTTGTGAGACGGGGCTTTCGCCTCCGACAAAATTTGTAAGCGCCTCGGTGCGCTCATCAGTCCACTTAGGAAGTGCCATATTTTTTCTCCAAATAGGATTGTAAATCCGTAATTATTTCAACGCCAGATTCTCTGGCCTGTTTAGTTTTTGCTGATTCAATACCACTTTCATTAACGAGAATCGTTACATCTTTGGTTAGACTCGTTTTTACTTTATAACCAAGAGTAGTTAGCCTGGCGCCTGCATCAGCTTTAGTTTTAAAACTTTTTAGCTTACCACTAATACAGACTACACCCCGATCAAAATGGGTAGGCAGAATGGCTGAGCGTAAAAATTTCATATCAAAAGGCAGGACGCCATCATAGAAACAATAGAACTCTTTATTTAACCAGTTACATAAATTCTCAGTTGCTTTTGGACCTAATCCGGCACGCTCACAAGTGTCTGTAGTAATTTCAGTAATTGAGGTAACAGTCTCAGACAGCTTCTTCGTTGCCGTTTTTCCGATCAGTGGAATACCAAAAGCAGGTAATACCAAATCAAGAGGAGCCGAAGCAGAGTTTTGAATCTCTGCATGTAACTTTTTACCAAGCTTTTCGCCCAGCTTTTCAGTTAGTAGTACTTTATCATATAGATAAACTTGATCAAAATCATCTATCTCTAACTTCTCTATTGTTGAAGGGCCAAGCCCTTTAATTTTCAGAGTCTTTGCAAAATGCTCGATCTTCTTTTGCTTCTGTGCTGAACAGTTACTACTGTGACAGTAGAACAAATTATTGAGCGCAGTAAGCGTGCCACCACAAGACGGACATTCCGTGGGCGGTACGATCTCTCTTAGCATTTAAACTTCTCCGAAAATGTAGAATATATTATACGAAAAACTGAGGTAAAAGTCAAGAACTATTTTTTGGGATGTCTACTCTGCGAACGATTCGCGGAATAATGTCCCCACTACGTATTACTTCTACTTTGCAGCCAATTTCCAGGTCTAAAGAGCGAATGTACTCGATATTGTGTAGAGTAGCCCTGCCCACAACGGCTCCTTCTACTTCGACTGGATCAAGTATAGCAACAGGACTGACTACGCCCGACTTACCTACTTGCCACACAACATCGAGTAATTCTGTAATACTACCCTCCTTCTGCTCTTTGAGAGCAAAAGAGCCACGAGGGTGGTGGGCTGTATGTCCCATTTTTCTAAAAGCTCTTTGATCGCGCAGGCGATATACTAAGCCATCCGTAGGATAGTTAGTAGCGTCGAAGTCTGTCACGACATTGAAACTTTCATGGGCCAATGCTTTCATTGCTGCTTTATAGTCTGAGTAGTCACTCTCATACTGAAGATCGTATGCAACAAAAACCAAATCCCGGGATCTATCCCGAAACTCTTGAAGGTCTTTGAGGTTTAACAACCCCGCTGCAACATTGCGAGCATTAGTGACGGACGAAGGCATAACTATTTCACCAGTAATCTGCACCTGACCTTCCATAGGAATAGTCAAGGGCACCAGCTCTTCTAGTTTTAAGGTAATATCTCGGCCTAGATTACCGTCGCCTCGTGTCAATCCAAGTGCAAAGTGTCCACTTACATATAGTAGAGACACAGCCGCCCCATCCAACTTGGGAGTACAAACGTATTCCGTAGTATCGGGGGCGTCAGCTAATTCAAAATATTTTTGTAGAGAATACATCTTGTACAAATGAGGTACACCGTCTGTAACGATATGCCCCACCGCTTGATGATTCCACTTTGCTACAAGCGCGTCATACTCTTCGTCCGAGATTATCGGGTAGCCAGAGAAATACGCGGCTTCACATTTTTCAAAAAAATCTTTCATATATTTCCTCACTCAGACCATATATTATACAGAAAGAAGAAAGAAAAGTCAAGAACTATTTTGTATAAATGTCCTGAAGGAGATCAGAAAAATGCTCTTCTATAATTTCTTTACTCTCAGCCAGGCTCAGTATTTCTACTAAGCCACAGAAAAGCTCTCTAGTATTATTGAAATCTATAGGGAAGGCAATCCCGTCAGGAGTAGGGCACCACTCTTCATCAAAGCTTAGAAAGTATTTACGAAGATGTAAATATTCTATACCACGAAAAGCACTTACTGTTAATCGTATTTGAACTTCTTTATCTTCATCATAGTGCACAACTTTTTCATATACTTCGGGCGACGCGTACAGTTCCATATTAATCTCCGTTTTTAAGAACAGAAGATAAGGGAACTACACTTGTTACATTAAGCGGCTTTAAAAGTCGAAAAGAGTCAGTATCCCAACAAAACATAAGTAGTGTTTCGGAGGTTTCTTTTGCCCTATTCTTTTTCCCCTGAATGTAAGGCGTAGTAAAATCCAACGTGCAAACATTGTATTTTAACTTATGGCTATTTTCACTTCTATAGGTTATTACAGCATCGCCATAATTTTTTACGAAGTCTGCTAATTCTTCTTTTTTCACATCTACTCCTTAGGTAGCAGGTTAGTAAAATTTTTTACTGTCCAGCGTCTAAGGTGTTTTATTTTTACAGCAAAAAACCACTCCCTTATCGAGAGTGGTTGAATCTAAATTCTATTTAGTTAGAGGCTACGTTACCGATAACACCAGCAAAATATTGAGCTGCTTTGCCAGTTAGCTTATCAAGGATCTCTTGGTCAACTTCTTGACCCGCATCAGAGATTACAGCAGACAAACTTTCAATAGCAGCAGCTTTTGATACTCGCCCACCGCCACTACCACCACTCGCGGAAGCTTTGCTGCCACCAGAAGCGGGGGCTTTCTTTACATATACGCCTGCTTTGGTAAGAATCATGCGAACACCGTTAGGGGATTCTTCGTGCTCCTCTGCAATATCTTTAACAATCTCCATGCTGTTTTCGGGGGTGGGGTCAGCGGCCTCGTATGCTTCAATAACCGCTGCTTTCTTTTCATCGTCCCATGCCATTTTTCTTTTCCTTCTTTGTTGTGAAATAGTAGCCCCAGGACAGTTTCCTGTGGCCGTTAGCTGTTGTTGATAAAACCTATGGCCCATTAAAGTTCTTTTACCATTCCGACATAAACTACAGTCATTGCGGCAACAGTGCAGAACAAGAACCATCCTACTAAAAATTCCATTTATAAGTCTCCTATCAATTTATATACATATTATACTTGTATTAGAAATAAAAGTCAAGAAATTTTTTTAGATATGTGATAAGTCTACGCCGTACTTTTCGAGGTGAATGAGTTTCCCTAAATCATAGGCAAGCTGTGTTGCAGTGAAGCCCCCACCTTGCGCAGTAGTCCATCTCTCACTGTAATCATCATCTATTTTTTCAATCACCCAAATATTGTACGCCTTACTAGCGTACTTCTTTTCATAGTTTACATCTTTATAGCCTGCGAGCTCTGCTTGATAGTGTACTGATAGTTCCTGCTTAATTATGGCTGGGCCATGATATTTAGCCGACCATACTATCTCTCCATTAGCAAAATTTTCTGCAACGCATTCATCCGGCAAGTAATCATAGAGCCCCTCTCCTTTCTGGGGGACTCCTGTACGTTCGATAATGGCTTTGACAAATCCTGATGATCTGTACAACCCCGCTGCGATTTCTGAAATTGTATCGCCAGACAGGAATCGAGTAACCGCATCTGCCACCTCTTCTTTTGTGGCCGCCCTGCCTTTGTTCTGGCTTTTTCTTTTTGAACGATATGCTTGCGTCTCTTCAAAGTCATCTATGATTCTCTGGAGCCGTGTTGTATTGTATGCTATATTCAGGATATTGCAGGCTTCCTTCTTGGTTATAGGACTGCTGCCACTCAGAAGATCGATCACTTTCTGTATATTCGTATCGGACAAGTTCTCTGACTCTTTTTTCTTGATTCTTCTCAATTTTTGTTATCTCCCTATTTATATACCATACTGCTTTACTTAAATCATGCACAGGATCATCAGTTTTTAGTCCGGCTCTCCAAATATACTTTATTGCATTTCCTAAACAGAAACTCATGTGCTCTGTGATTTGAATACACTCGACCCCACTAGGGTGTGCTTTATAGTGGGGTGGGTGGTCTACATTTAACAACTTAGAATTCCACTTTCCAAGAGTTACTCCCATAGTTATACCTCCGGTTCTATTTGTGGTTGTTGTGTGCGCGCATTTACATAGTATTGAGCTTTCTCTCTGCTAGTAAGTCGTGCCACGTCCTGTATTTGTCCATCTGGTCTTTTTTCTACTACTCTATACACTCTTTCGTTTTGTGCATAAAATACTTCCACAATATCAAAAGTACTCACCCCTCTTTCTCCAGGTCCCACACACCTCTCCTGTTTTCTACTGGGGTAGGCTTAGCTCGCTGTACCCATAAATGACCATTTTTTTCTGCATCTTGAAAAGTAAGGGCGGTAATAAAAAATGCACTAATTACTAATAAGTGCCCTCCGACACTGCCGATACCAAAATAAATACTATACCCAGTCCAAAACGTAAATACGACAGTCCACATAACCGACAGATAAAACATCAGTATGTACTGTGTAAACGCATTTGGTATATGTCGTAAAGGGTTTGCTTTGAGACTGAAAAAGAAATTATAGGTGTCATACACCCAAAAGCCTAGTTTTTTCATTCTTCGTCTGGTTCTCCATACATTTCAGCAATTAATCTTGCTTGTTCTTCGATTTCTTCTTGTTGCTTTTCTAACTCTAAGTACTGCTCATCTACTTTTGATAAGCCGGAGCGAGAAGCTACCAGTTTAAGGTGATTGTAGCTTTTTTTATTTTTCATTTATTTTCTCGTGATCCTTGTCTCGTAATCTGCGAGAGAATCATCCCACCATGCGGGGGCAGATCTCCCAGTCCAACTGGCGAAAGTAGCCTTATCGAGATGATAGTAGTCACGATAAGACTGTATAGGATTGTCATAGTCTTTGAGCACGTCTGGCATTGCCAATCCGAAAGTGGTAAATCCAAGTCTTTCCATTTTGATAGGGTCGGGTAGCTCATTAATGACTGTGACTGATTTGTGTTGTTTTCCATATCGGTAACGATATTCTTCTCCAAGAGCATTACCATAGCAGTGAGTCCACTCATAGTTATCAAGTGAGCTACGTGCCCAAATAGTGCAAGGGTGATTGTACATCATCGGTAGGTAAGGTGTAACGGTACGCTCTTCTGGCTTGAGTGGCTTTTCGGGAGCTTTCGCTTCATTCAGAATCGCCGTTTCCTCTTTAGTAAGAGCGCGAGGAACAAAGCCCAAGACTAGATCAATCCAGATACAAGTGCAACATATCTGGGCTACTTCCAAGGGCATTTTTACAATGTGCTTGTCAACATGCGCTTCTGCGTTGTCGTCAAAGTCTTCGTCAAGATAAAAAAGATTCATACTACCTCCAGTTAGCATATATTATACACTAACTAGGAATAAGAGTCAAGTAACATTTTCTAGTCGGGTCATTAATCTTTCGGCTCGGTTCGTAACTTGTTTGTACCACAAAGAGTCTCGGCCTTCGACAGCGGCTTCTTTCCACTTGCCTTGAGACAGCATATTCTTCATGTTCATAAATCTTCCTAAACGTGGGCCACCTAAATTAAATGCCATGTTTACTAGAATTAATTGAACCTCTTCTGGCCAATTGTGCCACTGTCCGTACAGTTGTTCGCAGTCCTTAATGGCAATCTGAATGTCTCTATCAAAACACTCTCTTGATCGCTCTGCTGTAATGGGAGTGCCGGTTGGCTCTCCAAACTCTTCATCTTGTTCTGTGACCAAGTGTCCAATACCAAAAGTATGGTAGCCCAAGTGGTCTTTATAAATTTCAAGAATTTCTCCTTCGTCTGATTTAATTTCTTCATAAAGTTTATCAATATTCAATGTTTGCTCCTATAGTCCGTGATTGCGGCTTTGATTGCGTCTTCAGCTAGTACACTACAATGTATTTTTACTGGCGGAAGTGATAATTCTTGAGCAATTTGGACATTGCTGATCTTTCCCGCTTCGTCAAGGGACTTTCCTCTAACCCATTCTGTGAGTAGTGATGAAGAAGCAATAGCACTGCCGCATCCGTAAGTTTTGAATTTAGCATCTTCAATAATTCCGTCGGTCGATACTCGGATTTGAAGTTGCATGACGTCTCCACATGCTGGAGCACCTGTGAGGCCCGTTCCGACATCTGGAGCATCTTTGTCAAGTTTTCCGACATTCCTGGGATTTTCATAATGATCTAATACCTTTTCTGAATACATAAACTATTTCCTTGGAGCACCTACTTTTATTAGTTCATGTAAAAGTAAATCGCTCGCTTTATCTTCCCATACATTTGGTAGAACCCCGTGCACAAGCAATATAAATGCTACTTTCCAGGCTCCTAACAAATGTTCAAAGTACCCTTTATTTGTGTCTCTTAGATGCTTTGTCAGTCTTATCTCCATACCACATCCCTCCTGCTATAAATATAGCGCCAATAAAAAATAATAAAAATACTGCGTCCTGTTGTGTCAAAGTTTGTTTTCCACTGCTTTTTGAGATACTACAAATGTAAAGCCTCCTGCTATCATTGGAAGCATCATTATACAAAATATTCCTACTAATTCCATTACCATATCTCGCATTTTTGAAGGTGAGAGGCACTCTCATGAACAACACTACATTGTCTTTCCTTTGGAGTGCAAGTGACCATTGATACTAAAATTAGTACAAAGGCTAAGGATACTGTTGCTTGTTCCGTAGGAAATTTCATTACGCTATTGCTAGCTCAAAATGTGGAAGATCTAGGTGAATACGTGTACCGTTTTCTACACATTTTTCAATATACCAAGTTTGTAAATCCTCTATCATACCGTCATACTCACATAAATTTGAGCAATGCCATGCTCCACCCCAACGAATAGGTGTATTTAAATCTTGTGCAGCAAATTTCATTGACATAGCTACTTCATCGTAGCACTCAATTTCAAAGCACATTCTTCCCTCAATTACGGGTACAATATCTACTGCAGCACCATATAAATGAGCACTGTGAGCACCTTGAGTTACTCCCTTCCTAAAAAACTCTTCTTGTTGATTTGCTGTTCTTTTTCCATGAATTACTTGCAGCTCGATATCAGAGATAGCAACCGCTCGTCTTACAACTTCAGCTAAAGCAGGGATTATTTCTGCTAAATATTCTTCTGATTGTTGATTCAAATAGTACATTTGATCTGGATGAGTTTCTTGATTATAATAATTCATTATTTATCCTTGAAAAGGCGGGGTCGAAACCCCGCATAATATTATACTACTAGTGGTGAGAGAGCCATTGTTATTACTGTAGCTGCCCAAAGGCAGAGAAAACACTCTCCACAACACTCAATTTTGAGATGATTCATACTTATCCTTATGAAATTGTAACCTTTATTGGTTGCAGTTCATTAGGGATTTCTTCATGTAAATCAATACATAGCAGTCCGCGTTCCATGTAAGCTCTATCTAGTTTTACGTGCTCACTTACGCCGAATGTGCGTGAGAAGCACTTACCACTTAAGCCTTTGTAAACATAAGCTTCGTTGCTAGATTCTACCTGCTTTACAGTGCCCGATACTGTCAACAAGCCCTTATGAAGGCTAATCTCAAGATCATCTTTATTCCAGCCAGGCACAGCTAATTCGACTCGAAAGCCTTGCTCGCCTACACGTAGAATATTGAATCGAGGATACCCACCATCGAGTGTGGGGGCAAAAACACTGGTGTCATTGAACATTCGGTCAAAACCTAACATAAATTTATGTAGGTCTGCCACTGCTAGTTTAGCATTAGTCATAAAGTTCTCCTTTTATGAAGTGCGTCCTTTCGGTACGCTTGGGTTCTTTCGATACCCGGTTTAGAAAGGGGCCGCAGCCCCGGGATTTAAGGAGCGCAAACTCCTCCGTCTTCAGATGAGTCGAACATATCGTCGCCACATCCGTATTTTCCATCATTATCAGTATCACAGAAACGTTGGAAAGCCTGCATATTAAATGTATAGCCCTCGCTCCAAGGAACGTATACTTGGCACCAACCGTGACTACCTACAGCAAAAGGATCTTGCGGTTGTGGAACGTAGTCTCTTGAAGTCCAAGGCTTTTGAACCCTAAAAAAGGTATCCTTGTTTTTCATCAATTGTCGCTTAAACAACGCACTGCGTGGAGTGCTGATGTAAATTTCTTGCTCGTCCGTGAGTGTATACGTCGATCCATCGTCATAGTTGATTACAGTTTCTGCACTGATTCCGGCCGAGAGGCCGAGAAGTGCCAACCCTGCTATAATCTTTCGCATATAACCTCCTTTGGTTAACATGAGGATTTCTGTTGCCAGGCTCCTCGGACCCCGCACACCTAATTAGGCTGCAAGTGTATAAACGTCATCATTGGCATTTATTAAGTTTGTTGCGTTAACGTAGCTTCCGCACGGATTCTCCATAAGTCTACTGTACGCCTGTCGAGTCTGTATCAGCCCCGTCATAAAAAGTCTTTCTGCGTCGTTTATTGTACTTACGTTTGAGTGCTTTTCGCTCTCCAGATCTCCATCTAAGAAAACCTTTGCTTTTGCGATCAAGTCCGTCAAACTCATCACCACCTTTCATTGGTATACGCATTATAAAACTCCTTATGGTGGAGCTGTCGGGATTCGCACCCGAGTCCAACCGTCAGTTTATTACTTCAACAAATCATTAGAGTCCTCTATCTTAAGAGTACCACTTTCTATAAGGAAAGAAACAGTGTGTTCTATACCTACACGCCTTCCTAGGTGCCAGGCAGTAGCAGAGCACCCGACCATACAGATCCCGAATACAATGTAAGCTGATAACATCATTTATTTCTCCGATACTTTTCAGAACATATATTATACTGAAAAAAAGATTAAAAGTCAAGAAATTTTTTTAATTATGTGCTAAGAAAAATACTTCTTGACATTCAATGTAATTTCACATATAATACTAACTATGAAAACTTATTCCAAAAAACCGTGGTCGATTCGAGAACGTGTACTACTTAAAGAGTATTACTATAAAAGCGATGAAGAAGAGCTTTTAAAGATACTCCCCGGAAGAACATATAATTCGATTCGTAAACAAGTTTCGTATTTACGAAAAAGAGGGTGGACATTTAGTGCCTGCAGTTAAAGTAAGAAATAATAATGTAGAGGCCGCATTGCGAGTTTTTAAAAGAAAATGTGTTGAGCACATTTGGGACTATAAACAACGAGAATACTACGAAAAACCTTCAGAAAAGAAGAGAAAAGCAAAACAAGCTGGTATTGCTCGTGCTAGAAAAAGGAGAAGAGACAGTGAGCCTAAACGGAACAAATTTTGAGCTTGTAGGTGATTTCATGCAGGCCTTTGGTCAAGATGTAGAAGATCAACCAACCTGGCCGGATTTTAACACTCGTGAACTACGGGTAGATTTAATACAAGAAGAAGTAGATGAGCTTGTGGAAGCGATTGCAAACAAAGACATGGTGGAAATTGCAGATGCTCTCACCGACATTCTCTATGTTGTGTACGGTGCTGGTCATACATTTGGTATTGACCTTGATGAGTGTTTTACTGAGGTACATGCTAGTAACATGAGTAAGCTCGGTGAAGATGGCACTCCAATCAAAAATGAAAGCGGTAAGGTAATGAAAGGCCCGGGGTTCTTTGCTCCTGATCTAGAAAGCATACTAAATCCGTAGTTTTCCGTAGTTACAGAGAGAAATAAAACTTTTTTTCGTTTGCTTAAAAGCTCTGGGATCATTCTCAAGATCACCAAGGCAAAAATAGTATTTGCCTTGTGCCAAAAAGTGTGGTAAAATAAACACATATTTGATAGACAATCAAGTCAATCACTGATTCTTACTAACTAGAACGAAATCGTTTGAATTGGTGTTATTGGGATGGGGAACTAGCGAAGCGACGGGCCCCTAATCGTAACACCCAAATGAAACTGATTTCGGGAAACTTAATCTCTAATGACTACTGTCGTTCAATTAAGTATTGATTGTGACGTATGCTACGGTCATGATAATTAAATATGACCGTGCTACAATTAAATAACTAAAACATACAAACTGAATGACTATAAATTTATTTTTTAATTGCGAACACATTGCCAAAATTATGTGCAATTCGCAAATTTTTTTATTGGGTAAAGATCAAAGGAAATAATACAAGACCTGCCCATGAAAGAAAAATTGCCATTAATTCCGTTAGATTATCAGGTGGTGGCTTGTAATCGAGTACAGTTATAGTGACATATGTCCACCAGCCCCCAATTAATACTAGTTTAATCATCTTCGTAACCCCGCTCCGACCCCGTTATAGCTTTCTCTAGATTCCTAAGAGTCGTTTTTGGACTCTTGTCTAGCCCCAGTAATGCCCCCATTTCAAGACCGAGACTTTCAGCAATGCTTGAGACAATCTCCACTTTTGTTATAGGCTTTTCTCCTGTCTTCGACATGTATACCTCTCTTCGATATACACCTTCGCGTGATAACTTTCCGATTATAGACTTTTTACTCCTTCGTAGTTGTTCTACCAGAATGCTTACAGTTTCTGCACAGGGGTTATCTTTATATAGCTGAACCATATAAGTTGTTTCGCTATCCGAATAATTACTCATTTTCATCTTCCTCAGATGAGATTATATACTCAATCTCACCAGTTTCCATATTAATTTTAATGTTGTCACTTACATAGTCTAGAAAGCCTATCTCAATATTTTCTATGCCTCGTACTTTAACATAGGTTCCAAACTGGTCATTGTACAAATTTTCATATTGATTGATCTTAGCGTCGACTTGTTCCAGGGTTTCATAGCACAAAGCCTGTGCCTTGTATAGCTCTTCTAGCTCTGCTTGTGTTTGTTCTAGTTTAGCTTTTACACAGCGGTCTTCTGGAAATTGTAAAATGTTACTCATATATTTCTCCCATAGAACACATATTATACAGCATATATACAAAAAAGTCAAGTAAATTTTTTTAGGACACACAAAAAAATCCCCACATATTTCTATGCAGGGATTTTACAGTTAGGTTTAGAGCCGCGAACTGCCACTAGGCTATATAATGCCTTTCGTTATGGTCAAGGGTTTCGACGCCTTTTTGCAATAAGAGACCACTAATAAAAAGGGCTTCCTCCTATAGTTTAGATGATACGCACCACCTTCCTCACGTACCTGAAGTCGTACCGCGAATACAACCTCACCGCGTTTTTGTTTTTAGTAACCCAGAATACAAATCGCACTAACTGGTAACTGGGCAGAAGCTATACGTCTTCTGAACGTACACCGACTGTACCCTTCGGCGTAGAGGGAGCCGATATAGAACCTCGGCTAAGGAAAGTGCTGTCAGTAGCACAAAGCTAAGATGGTACTTTTTAAAGTGCTTTGCCATCTCACATTAGCACTACAAACGATGCCTTCTTCTCCCGTCGGAGAGACAGGTCAACGATTGCTCGGTTGTAAGCATAACGGCTTACAAAAATAAGGTTGGGGCTCCGGATAGGCATGGAACTTTTACCGGGATCTTTACTGCCTCATCGCGAGTGGGTAGCAACACTCATGGCGTCCTTGGCTTCCCCCATTTGAATAGATATTATACATGGTTTTTGGACTGAAAGTCAAGAACTTTTTTTCCTCACCCCTGAAATTTTTTCAAATCTTTTATACCCAGTGCCCTTCTCATTGTACTCCAGGACCAACCCATCATTGTTCATATGCAGTTTAGGCAAGAACTTTTCTACGTCAGCTTCGTACACACAAAAAGTACGCAGACGCCACGCTATATTCTCTGCACCGCTTTTAAGTTCCACGATGTGTCACCTGTAAATCAGCGATACGAGCAAACAAATCAGCTTCATCCCCTACTAAGTACAGCTCTTTACGAGTTGTGTAGTTGCCATCAATTCTTCCACTAAACTCAAGCACTGTTCCATTAGCACAGAATTGAATAGCTACTTGGTCTACTTCTTTTATGTCGTGTCCACCGTTCATTGAAAAGTTCTCCCTCATGTTAGTAACCTCTACCAGTTTGCCATTTCTGTTGAATAATCTATAATCAGACCCTGGCGTTTCATAGACTCAATACTTTGTTCAATTTGAACAACATTGAAGCACCAGTTATGCCATAACTCAGTGCGAATGGCCTCAATATTTGTAAAAGTAATTTTGCGGCCATCGGGGTTAAGCAGGGTTTGAGTCGCCCGATCCGCCACTCTTAGCATTTCTTCGTAGCTCAGCATATTTTCTCCTTTGCAGCTCTTCGTCCTCTCCTCTTTCATAGTAAATTTGAGCAATGTTAGCATTTTCACTTACTAAAATTAAGGAGCCTCTTGAGTCGTATACTTTGTATTTGTACCTGCCTACATCTACAAATTCTCGAATCATGTGCATCACTGTACCTCGATGCCATAGATTTCAAACTTGAATCCCGGGTCTTTTCCGAACATTGCGGCAGCTTTTGTTCTCTCGGCTTGTTTAATTAAAGGCGAGTTTGGCTTACGCTTCGCACGATACGCACCGTGAGAAGTTACTTTCTTTCCTGCCATAGCAGCATTGGCCTTGTACTTACGAGTCAAAGCCGCGTCATAGATTAATGTCTTTGCCATTAAAATTCTCCTTATATC
>Ga0257114_1000684_pt1 | contig 26026 bp, 7 predicted proteins | sample SI112_10mmetaG_FD_190149 | JGI IMG/M metagenome (GOLD analysis project Ga0257114, IMG submission 190149) | Marine microbial communities from Saanich Inlet, British Columbia, Canada - SI112_10m | ecosystem: Environmental > Aquatic > Marine > Inlet | place: Canada: British Columbia | collected...
TAAATATACTATCATTACCATTCATATCACTATTTCCACCATCACCTACTATTATATTATATGTTTTACTTGAATCTATTGTAATATTACAATAAATTACATCAGCACCATTTCCACCACCACCATAATTAATTAAAGTGCTAGTTGCACCACCACCTCCCCCACCTACTAAAAGAATTTCTAAATTACAATTGTGATATTTTTCTTCAAATTGTATATTATATCCTGTATTATTATGTTTAAATGCATATATTACATTATAATAATCATTATCTATTTGATAATAAGGACCTATTTCATTACTTTCATTATTAAAATTACAAAAATCTATATTATTAATTAATGTTATATTTGGTTCTATAATATTAAATTGTTTATAACTAGGTTTAATATAACTATATATCATATTTTCAGAATATCCAAATGAATCTGGTAAACTAATATTTGTAATATTAATTGATAGATTTTCAACATTTAGTGTATTTTTAAAAATATTTGAAAATTCAATTTTATGTGTTATAGGGTCTAAATAACTATCAGCAATTAAATTATAATATTGTTTATCATTTGTTAATATAGGAGCACCTAATGATGGTATAATTACTCGAATTGTTGTTTCTAATTTAATACCAGGATAATTTTCTAAATAAGCTTTGATATCAATATTACACGCTTCATAATAATCATAATCAAATACTATATTTAATTCATTGCTACTTTCATTAAGACTATAATTACCAAATGTAGAACTATCTTTAATTTCTAAAATAATATTACATTCTTCCAAACCTTTAACAAACATATGGGTTGTTAAATCATTTTGATTAAATGTATAATTATTACCAAAATATTCTAATACTTCAAATCTATAATAATTGCTATTAATATAACTATCTTTGAAACTAATAGGTGCTATTTCTTCAATATTAAATATTAATTCATTATTACTTAGATCATTATCATTTTGTTTTATATTTAATTCTTCTGCTCTTATTATTATATCATATATATTATCTCGTAATTCAGGAATAATTGTTAATGTATCATCAATTAAATTAACACCGTCTATTGGTTCATTTACAATTGATAATTGTAATTGATTAGAATATACATAATTATATTTATTTCGTAAATTTTCGATAATTATAATATTATTTGAAAGATTTGAAAAATCTGTTTGAATATCCGTAATCAATTCAATATTTGGTATATCTTCTTCTGTTATAGCGAGATTAATTGATAATTTTCTATCTGTAAAATTAGATACATAAATATCAAATGAGATTGTATATTCAGTATTACCACGATATTCAGGATTAATATTAATAATTGGTTCAGTATCTATAGTTACAATATTTTCTATAATATCACCAAAATAAACAGCATTACTATTATTATTATTTAAATAATATGCTTCACGAGGTAATTCACTAATATTTTCTATAATATATATATTTTCTGGAGTTGAATTAGATAATATATCTAATAAATTACATTGTATATTTGTATTATTTAATGCATTAATATTAATTGTTTTCGATAAATTTGAAAAATCCATATCTTTAAAATAAATTGAAGGAATTTCTTGAAAATTAATTATTAAAGATTCATTTATAAGATTGCAATATTCTTTATTTAATTCTAATTCAAAATTAGATGTAAAATTAGGATCATATGCTTTTATAATAACATCATAATTATTACCACGTAAATTGGGATTAATTATTAAAGTATCTTCATTTAAAACAACATTATAACCTAATGTTGTTCCATTTTCAATAATATTACAAGTAAATTGTAATTGATTAGAATATACGTAATTATATTGATTTTTAAGATTTGATATTATATCTTCATTAATTAATAATGTTCTAATAATATTTAAATCTGTATCTAATTCAATGACAGGTATATTTTCTTCAATAATATTTAATGATAATGTAAGTTTATTATTTATAAAATTAGACATATAAATATCAATATCTACTGTATAATTATGACCACGATATTCGGGATTAATATAAATTAATGTATCTTCTGTTTTCATAACAATTTTATCATCATTTTCATATCCAAAAAATACTGCATTACTATGAACACCACTTATATAATATGCATTTCTTGGTAAAACTGATGTATTACTTAACATATAATTGGAATGATCGGTAAATATAGTTACGTGATCTCTAATATCAATATTAGATTGTATATTACCTACAGTGATAATATCGATTGTTTTAGTATTAATAGAACCATCAATAAATCTTATAGCAGGCAATTCTTGGAATTCAAATTTTAAAGTTTCATTTATAAGATTACAATTAATAGTATTTGATGTTAAATCATATATTACTTCAGTACCATATGTAAATAATGGATCATATGCTTGTAATGTTAAAGTATATATTTTATCACGTAATTCTGCAATTACTGTGAGATCATTTTCATTTAAAGTAATATTGTAATTTCCAGTTTCACTATTACTATATTCAAAGCTCAAATAATCTTTAAAAGGATAATCATATAATGATTGTAAATTTGAAATAGTAATAATATTATTTGAAAGATTTGAATAAATAAGTTTATCAGGATCATAAACATTGATGGGTGGTATAGGTAATTCAATAACATTAACAACTAATTTGAGTTTAAAATATTGATATTTATATGTATCTGTAGAACCACTATTAATAATATAAATATCATAATTATAATTATAATTAACATCTCTATAATAAGGTGATATTTCTAATCTAGATGAAGGATAAGTTATTATATTATCACTTGTATTTCTTTTTTTAAAATTATTTAAAATACCAGTATTATCTACAGATTCTTTAGATACTGTTGTGACACCACCAGATTCTGTATATAATCTTTCAAATATATCAGTATCATTTAATATAAAATCAACATTTGATAAATTATCTATTACAATAAAATTAGAATATATATTAGGACCATTAAGTAATTTAATTGGTGGATTTTCTACAATATTTATTGATAAATCAATATTGGATAATCCAAAATTATTATCAAATACTGTAATATTAACATTATATTCATAACCTTTAAAATCTGGAGTTATTGTAATATTACTATTATTTATTACAATATCTGGATCTCTAATTAGTTCATAAGGAATATCTTGAGTAATATTAGATATATTATAACTATATTCTAAATTATTTATGAATGGATAATTGAAATATTCTTTAAGATCATTATTACATTCCAAATTTATTGGTGTTGTTTCTTGATTAAAATGTTCAAAAGTAATATTTGGATATTTAAATGTTATATCGGGTATATTACATTCGTGTATGAAAAATGTTTGTGTTATTATTTGATTAGGATAATTTGAATGTTTTATATCAACATAAATAATATATGATTGATTACGATATTCAGGATATATATTAATATTTGATGATTCTGTTATACTAATTGCATTTAATTCTTCAGTTGATTTATAAAAAGCGTGTCTTAGTGTTATAGAATTACTATATTCAAAAGATGTTATAATTGGTTCAACAGGAGCATTAAATTTAATATTAGGATAAATATTGCAAGTTTCAGTATCTTTAGTTAAATTACAATAATAGATGATATCAATTGTATTATTAAATTCGATGGGTGGTATTTCAGTAAAATATAAATCTAATGATTCATTAAAAACATTGCTACTATAATTATTATCGTCATTATTTAAGTTTTCAATAAATGAATTAAGATTTTTAGTTTTAAAACCAGTTATTTGATAATTACGTGTATCTAAATTAAAATTTTCATTATTATAAAAATATGAAAATTTCGGATCATAAATTAATAATTTAATATTATACGTGCTGTCTCTAAAGTCAGGTTTAACTTTTATTTGTCTATTTTCAAAACTTTCTATACCAAATGTATTTTCAAGAAAGGGTTTTCTATTTTCTATATCTTCAGGTTCAATGATAATAAATTTTAAATCATCTTTGAATGGATATGTTGTAAAATAATCTGCTAAGTCATTATTAATAAATGGTTCATTTGACAAACCTATAAAATTACTATTAACGGTTTGATCAATAACAATAAGTGGTATATTACATTCGGTTATATCATATATTTTATTTATTATTTGACTTTCATATCCTTCAATTTTTATGTTAAAATCTAATGTATAGTTCTGATTACGATATTCTGGTATAATATCTAAATTAGATTCAGATATATAATATGCATCTTTACGATCACCGTTATCAAATAGATTATAAAATGCTTTTCGAATATCTTCAGTAGGTGTTTGATGATCATAACTTAAATTACTAACATATTTGGAATCAACATTGATAATAATATTATCATATATATTGCAATTTAATTCAGTTTTTTCTAAATTACATACATATTTTGTATAAATAAGTTCAAAATTATCAAATTCGATAGGTGGTTTTTCGTGAATAAAAACTTCAAAATTACTATTAACTAAATTAAATTTATTTTCAGGATCAGTTGCTGTTAATGTAACAATATAATCCATATCACGATAATCAGCAGTTATATTAAGTTCGTCATTATCTGTTGTAATAATATATGATTTATCTGTATTATATGATTCAATTGTTTTATTTGTTGATGTTGTAAATATTAAATGATTACTAAAAGGATAATCGTAAAAATCACTTATATTTTCTATATTACAAGTATAATTGAATAAATTACAATAGGTATAATTTAATATATCATTATATTGAGATTTTAATGTTATAGGTGGTATTTGAGTTTCTGTGATAATAAATTCTAATGTTCTACTAATTTCTTCATATCCTTGTGTTTTTAAAATGATTTGAGTGGTATAAGTTTGATTACGATATTCTGGATTAATATAAAGTTTATTTTTATCATAATATTGTGTAATAATTTCATTATTATATAAATAATCAATATCGTTAATTGATAAAGGTTTATCAATAATTTTAAAACTTTGAAAATATTCAATATTGCTATTAATTGTAATTTCAATATTTGTATAATCATTATTTAATCCATTTTCTGTTTTTACAATTTCATTATTATTAATATATAATTCACGAGAATTTGATTTAAAATTAAATACAATATGTTTCCATCCTGATCCTGAATTAATAGAATGATCAATAGTATTAAGTGTATTTGTTATAAAACTTATATTATTATTAATTATTTTAGATTTTAATATTGTAGTGGTAGAAGAACTAGAATCTGTTCCTTTAATAATAAAATAATCTTTTTCTATAGAATCTTCAGTAAAATAAAAATTAAATGATACCGAAAAATCTTTATGATCTATTAAATTAATATTTTTTATAATATTTGAATTTACATTATAACTATTTTTACCATTATGTTCTTCGATAATATCAGTAGTTATATTTATTATATTTGATTCTACAATTGTAGTATCTATGCGTTTAAGTGCGTTCTTATTTGTTGTATTATCATAATAAGCTTCACGAATTTCTGGGAATATATTGCTAAATAGTATTAATGTATCAGAATTATTAATAATATAATTTTCTAAATTATAAATTATTTGCGTATTTGTAAGATCATTTACATTTATTGATTTTATATTAGAAACTTTATTTGCATATTCATTTTCATCAATAAATCTAATAGCTGGTATTTCATTAATATCTATTGTTAATTCTACATTAGAATGTTCAAATTTATCATATGCATCAATTGTAATTGTATAATTCTTTCCACGAAATTTTGGTTTTAATATTATATTTAAATTACTTTGTTCCATTACAGTATTGCTATATGGAATATCGATATTTATATCATACTTAAATTCTAAATAATTTATATATGGATATGTATATAATGATGATAAATTATAAGTTTCTTCGTTAATACTATTATATTGTAATGGTAATGATGTAAATATAGTTTCTTTATTATCATTAAATATAATAGACGGAACTGTATATTCAGAACAAATGCAATTAACTTGTAAATAATAACTATCATAATTGATATTACGTTCTACATTTCGTGCATATAATTTAAAAATATTTGAGTATGTATTTCCACGATATTCTGGTAAGAAATATACATTTGAATCTATTATTTTGTAAGGTAATTCTTCATTATATGTAGGATAGTAATCTGGATAATAAGCTAAACGTCCATTTATATTTGAATTATGTTCATACATTGGTTCGATTATTAAAATATTACCTTCATCTATATTTGATACATATTTATCAAAAAAGTCAATTGTTATTATTGAATTCGACATATTTTCAATAGTTTCATTTATAATTGATTGATTTGTAAAATCTTCAATATTGAAATTAAGGGGTGTATCTTTTGTAATTTCAATTGTAAGATTTAAATTAGATAATTGAAATTCTAAATCTTCAGCTTTGATAGTGAATTTAAATTCTTGTTCATTTATTTGTAAATCAATAAATAAATTACATTGGTCATTAATATTAGACAATCCATGGTTTATTAAGTCCTCAATTGGATTTAAAAAATTCTCCGCTGTTTTTAATTTTTGTTTTGAATCTATTATTGAAAATACTAATTCATCCGCATATGGATATTCATATAGATCTTCTAATATAAATTTTTTTGTTTCTTCTGTCGTTGATGTATAAACATTATTTATATTAATTACATCTGGAATACTTAATTCGGTAATATCATAATTCTTTGTTAATTTTTGTATATCATATCCTGAGATATATATATCAAATACATTTGTATAAGATTCACCTCTATGTTCTGATGCAATTATTAAATTACTATTATCTGTAACAGTAATAGAATTTGGATAATTTTCATTATAATATGCAGTTCTTGTACTTAATGTAGTTGTATTGTTAATTGAAATATTACAATGGGTTGCATATATTCTAACATTATCGATGATATTATAGTGTTTTTCTTCTCTACCTAAATTATTTATTATAACTGTTTGATCAAATAAAGGTATTTCATTTACATTTATTATTCCTTTCATACTTGAATGACCACTAGTACAATAATATTCAAACACACCTATTTCATTAAAAGTATATGTAGTTTTTTCATCAATTTGTTGTGCTATATCTCCAGCACTATTTCTAATATTAATAGGATGATTATCCGTAATTCTATCAAATACTATTTTATCACCAACATATACCGTAATATCTGGATTATTTCCAGATATTGATGTATTACGATCATATGAGTCTTCAAATACATAACTTGTTGTTCCCTCATTATTTACTTGGTATGTAAATGTTAATGAAGGAATACTATCAAAAATTAATGGTGGTTTTTCAGTAATATTATAGTTAATAATATTATTGGAACTATTTTGAAATGTTTGATTAGTAAAATAAGGATCATAAGCTTCAATATTTAAAATATAATTTGTATTTCTGAAATCAGGTGTAAATGTTAATATACGATTATCATATGAATAATTAGATGTTGTTGTTATATTAAATATTAATTCATTTGAATAAGGATAATCATATAAATCTGATAAATTAATTATATCCGGAATATTACTTTCATAAATATTATAAATTGTAGAAGATATAGATTCTAATTTAATTATTTCTGGTATATTAATCTCAGTTATTATAAATTTAACTTCTATATATTGTTCTTCATAACCCGATATATAAATATTATAACCTATTTCATAATTTTTATTACGATATTCAGGATTAAATGTTATATCATAAATATTTGAATCTATTAGATCATAAGTATCTGTAGGATTTATAGGATTTATAGGATTACTAAATAATTTCAATGAATTATAATTACCAAAATCAGTATCTAAACAATTAGATAAATATGAATTACTAAATATTAAATTACAATGATTTGCATATACTATTATATCATTAAATATATTATAAATTACACTAGTATTTGATAGATTATTTATTACTATATTACTATTAAATTCTTCATTAAACTTAAGTGGTGGATATTCTTCAATATTAATTGAAAAATTAGTATTATTAATTGAAAAATCAATATCTTCAGCTTTAATTGTAATATCATAATTAGTACCTCTAAAGTCAGGTTGAATTAATATATTACAATTATCAAAAGTTATATAATTTTCAGTATTAATAGGTTCAAAAACTGAATATTTTATTCTATCAAATTCTGCATTATTACAATAAACTTCGTATAAATTATATGTTAATAGATCTGTATTGGATGATACTAATTCAACTACAATATCATTATATTCTATATCACCAAGTGAATCTTCACTAAATGTAAAATTAATAGTTTTTTCTTGATATGGATAATTAATGTGATGTAAGGTAACTTCTACAGGTATATTTGAATTACGATAATTTGCATTATAATTAAAAATATTATCATAATCTATTTGTTGAACTATTACATTTGAATTGATAGTAAATTCATCATAAACATCTCTTATGCTACTATCATAATTTAGTGTTTTTATAATTTTATTATAATTAATGTCATTTATGTCTATAAATTTTATTATCATATATATATTATTTTCTTGATCATATGCATTGTAATTAATAATATAATATTCAGTATTTAATTTAACATTTTTTGTATTCCATATAAAATAATCATTTTCTTTATATTGGTAATATGATTTACTATCACTAGGTTGTATATTAAAATAACTAATTATATTATCATTATTATTTTCAGCTATAAAATAACTTGAATTAAAAGTATTTGCAATTATTATATTTTCATCATTTGTTTTTGTTAAACAAATTTTATCTTCTATTATATTACTAACTGTCAATATTGTTCTATAATCAAATGTTAATGTTAATATATCATTTTCTATATTAGATTCATATGTATTACCAATAATATCAATAATATCAATATTTGTTAAGTCTCTATTATTTATATTAATAATAATAGTTTTATTGGTTGGTATATTGATATCATAATATTCATTTAATGATATTAATAATCTGTCATTTTCAAGATTATAAAATGTTTTGTAACGTGTATTACCTGTTGATCCTATTAAAATAAATGGTTCAATTTCTGTAATATTAATATTAATTTCATTATTAATTCTATTAAAATTAGTATCAGTAACTATTACATTAATATTATAATTATTACCACGATAATCTGTTTCAATATTTAAAGTATCATTTGTTAAACTATAAATATATGAATTTGCATTTATTAATGTTGGTGGTTCAAATGTATATGTAATTTCTAATTCATTGCTATAAATGTAATTATAACGTGATAATATATTTGATAAATATATTATTTGATTGCTTTGTTCTATATATGTATATTGAGATATTTCATCAGAATTTAATATTATTTCTGGTATTTCAGATTCAATAATATTAAATGTTTGTTTTAATTTAACATTAGAATATTCTTCAAAATAAGCTTCAATTGTTATAATATATGATGTGTTACGATATTCACCGCTAAATATTATATCATTATTATTGATAATATAAGCATTTGAATTAATATCGTTTTTATAATAAGCATTACTTAATATTGGTGGATTTATATTTGAAAATTTAATATCATTTATATTTAATGTTTCATAATGTAAATTGATATTTTCAATTAAATTGCAAGTTATTTCATTATTTGTTAAATTAATAAGATTATATATTTTATGATATGAATCCAAATTATAAAATGAAAATATACCTGTTTCTTCAATTGAATATCTTAATGAACGATTAAATCTATTTATTGGAATACCTGTATAAAGATCTTTATATCCTATATATAATCGTAAGGTATAATTTAATTTAACATTTGTTGGATTTATTATTAAACGCATATTAGATTCTGAAATACTTATATTTTCTTGAATTAAATCTATATTTTCACTATTATCTTCTATAGAAAAATTAACATTAAATATATTACTATCTGATTTATTAACTTCATATTCACTTAAAAAATCTATTATTAATTGTTGATCTGTATTTGTTTTATTAATTGTATTTTCTGTTAAAGCAATAATTTGTCCTTGTTGATTAACATTTCTAACATTTTTAATATTAAAGTTTATTTCATTATTTATAAATCCTTTTAATTTATCTTCAGCATAAATTGTAAAATTATAAATATCATTATTATTTAAAGTTTCAATTATTAATCTTTTATTTATTATATACACTTCATTTACATAAGTTGGATCTAAATTACATATATAATAATTTATATAATCTTTACGATAATAATCATATAAATCAAGTAATAAATATTCTTGTTCAAATATTAATGGATAATGATAAAAATTAGAATCACCCGATAAATTAATAGCTGTTTCATTTGTTTCTATTATATTAAATTTAAATAATATTTTTGTATTTGTTGATTCTTTATTACCTGTTATTTCAATTGGATGAATATTATTATTACCATTATTAATTATTGTAAATTCATCATTTGCTATTGATACTATAAATTCGGATCCTTTTACAATATTATAAATTAAATTAGTTTGTTCAATATAATCACTTACTTTAACAATATTACTAAATTCTATTAAATTAATATTTCCTAATTCTCTTGTATATATAATTTGTTCTGTTGAACTAATTGTTCCGGTATCAATACCAATTATAGTTGTTCCACTATTTTTTTCAACTGTGGTTATTACTTCATCTCTAGTTCCTAAATCTGTTATTCCAGTTTCTTTTGTAATTATTGATGTTATTGTTGTTTTTATTGAATCTTTTAATACATTTAAAGATGTTTCAATTGCACTAATACCATATATACCTTTATTACTTGTAACACTAATTTTAATTTTGTTTGAATTTAATATTATAGTTGCCGATGATGAATCAATAGTACTTTCAATATTATTTTTAATTTTAGAAATAATATTTTCTTTTATTGTTGTTTCCATATCGTCAAAAATGATATTATCAAAACTTATAGTATTACTAATTTCAACATCACTACTACGTAATTCAACAATTTCTAATTTATTGATATAAATTCCAATATCATCTTCTATTTTACCAGGTTCTAATTGATTTTTTAAATTACCAGTAATTTTAAATATATTTAAAATTTCACTTGTTATAGTATCTTTTAAAAATTTATTTTCAACTACTTCTTGTAGTTTATTAATAATATTGGTATCTAATCTTAATGTATCACTTGTTTTTAATTTAATTTTAATTTTTAATGAACCACTTAAAAAACTTAAATCATCTAAATCTATATCTAATACATCTTCACCTAATTTTTCTTTTAATAAATCAATTATTGTTATTTTAAATTGTTCTAATTCTCCACTATCCATATCATCATATTTTACATTTTCTATTAACATTTCAAAATCTACAAAATCATCACCTGTATCACTTATTATTTCTTTAGGTTCTGTTGTTGTTATTCCTATTGTTGCTGAACTTTCACCTTCAGATATAAAACCAAGTAATTTATCTACTGATGCAGTTTCAATACTTGTTGTTATAATTTCGGTATCAACTGGATTTTCAGGATCTTGAGGAACTGCTATTATTATATTACCATCCGATATTACAACACTTACATCTTTGTTATCTACACCTAAATCACTTATTATTTGTTCTTTAACTAATTCTACATCTAATGAACTTGAGTCACTTGGAATAGAATAACTTATTGAAACTATATTTTCTTCTGTTTCTTCTGATTCTATTATTTCTATAGGTTTTGTTATATCATAAGAAGATTCCGATGGTTCTTGTTCAACAATTACATTTTGACTACTTAATTCTGTTATTATTAAATCAGTTTGTAATGTATCTGCATAATCATCCGCTATACTAATCTCCTCAACTTGCCTTATTGATAATTTTATTGTATTTGCTTCAAAATCAATTGTAATATCTGTTTCTTCTATTTGATAATCTTCAATTATTTTATTTTTAATAATTTCTTGATTTCTAGGTATTGTAGTATCGATGTAAGGCATATCTAATTCAACTTCTGTTATTTTTTTTGTTTCTGTTGTTTCTATTATTGGGTTTGCAGTTATTTGAACAATGCTATTTTCTATTTCTTTAATTTTAGTTATTATATTTGATTTTAAATTAGGATGATTTATTACTATATCTGTTATTTCTTCAATACTTGATGATTCTGTTGGTATTATAATTGATTTAACACTTATAAATCCTGAACTATCTATTATAACTTCTGTTTCAATATTTTCTTCAGGAATAAAAGTAGTTCTTACAATTTGATCTTTAACAATTTTATTTAATTCATTTTGATCTAAATCTCCATCTTCAATATCTGTTAATGTTATTGTTGATATAACAGCTCCATCAGATTCTTGTGTTGCTTCTAATACTAAGTTCTCTGTATCTAAATCATCAATTTTAGTTTTAATAATATTAAAACTATTAACTATTTCTGTTGTTGTTGGACTTTGTATTATTGTAGATGGATCATCTAATTCATATATTACAGATATAATTGGTTTATTTGTATCAGGATCTTTTAAAATTTTAATTTCTTTAATTTCTCCAGTTGATGATTCTCTAGTTTGATGTATTAAAATACTTTTATCATTTTCAGTTAAATCATTAAAATTAAGATTATTTAATAGTATATCAAATGTTTTAATTTCTTTATTAACTGCAGTTTCTGTAATTTCTATTGGTATTGTTGGAACATCACCAGTTATAGCAATACTATCATCAATAATGTAACCGGTTTCTATTTCTTTTACTTTAGTTATAATACTGGATTTATCTAAAATTAAAGTATCTACAAGTTCTGTATCAGTTGTTGTTATAATTGATTCAACAGTTATAGTTCCTAAACTATCCATTTTAATTGTTGTTTCAATATTTTCAATTGTTTCACCACTTTTTTCTACAAGTTCTTCTTTAACAATTTTTATTAATTCATCTTGATCTAAATCTCTTTCTTCAATAGTTTCAAATGTTATTGTTGATATAACAGTTCCTTCAGTTTCTTGTGTTGTTTCTACTAGTAAGTTATCTGTATTTAAATTATTAACTTTAGTTTTAATAATATTAAAATTAGTAATTATTTCTGTAATTTTAGGTGGTTCTATTGATATAGATGAATCAATCGGTTTATCATATACTACAGATATAATTGGTTTATTAGTAATAGGATCTTTATTTATTCTTATTTCTTTTATGGTTTCGGTTGATGATTCTATAGTTTTTTGTTTCAAAATATTCTTATCATTTTCTGTTAATTTATCAAAATCGACGTTATCTAATGTTATATCAAATATTTGAACGTCTTGTGTTGTTAATATTTTTGTTGATTCTTCTAATGGAATTGATGGAACACTGGTAATAAATGAACTTTTAGATGCTAAATATTTATTTTTTATTTTCTCACTAAGTTTGCTCATATCATTTAAGGCTGTTGTATATTTTACACGAATTTCAATTTTTACAAAATTATCATCATTTGCTGTTATTTCAGATTCTATAAAATTTATATTATTTTCTTGTATTTCTTTTATTCCATCTTTAACAAATTCTTTTATAATTGATACATCTTCTGCTTTAAATAATATAGAATCTAATATTAAATTAAGTGTTTTTATTTTTATTTCAATTGATGATGTTGTTGGTGTATCTAAAATAACTTTCGATTCTAAAGTTTTTGTATCAATTATTTTTGTTTTAATAATTTCACCTATTGATTCTGTTGGTTCGGTTGGTTCGGTTAGTTCGGTTAAACTTGTTTTAACACTTTGAATAGTGTCTTCTGTTACTTTAATTGCAGTTGAAACAATAACTTTATCTCCATTACCTGATAAAGTTATAATTATATCATTATCTAATATTTTACTATTTTGTTCTTTCAATGAATTCTTTGTTTGTTCAATAATAATGGCTTTATCTTCTGTAGTTAATTTTGTATAATCTATATTTTCTAATGTAATTGTTTGTGATATTATTTGCTGTGATTCTTCAGTAGTATCTGTTTCTCCAGATACTAATATTGCTTGTAAATCTGCAATATATTCATCTGTTGTAGTTGATTGTGAAATATCAGGATTAACTGTTAATACTAATTCATCATCAACAATACTAATAATTACAGATTGTAATAAGCTATTTTTTAATTCTTCTGAATTTATTGAAGTATCTTTACTAAATTTCTTAGCAACTAAAGAATTAACTAATTGTTTTTTAAATGTTTCAATTTTTTCAGGACTATCGAAAGAACTAGAATCTGTTATATCCACAGTCATTGATCTTTGATAAATCTGATCACTAGTTAATCCACCTTCAATTATAATAAATGGTTTTTCATTTACAAATACAGAATACTCTAATTTCTTAAAATTTTCATAATTTTCAACATATGCATCAAATAATAATTCATATTTTTTACCCGAATTTGCTAATATTATATTTAATTCATTTGTTATTTCATTATAATTATATGCAGGTGTTCCTTCTTTACCAAAACGATATGGATTTGTGGAATTAAACGGTAAATCTATTTTTATATTATTAACTAAAGCATTATGGGTTTTTTTATCCATATTATTGAAATAATTTATTTCAGATATTAAATTTGATGATTTAAATTCAATTTGATATTGAATAATATTATATTCTTGTAAATGAATAGTTTCTATATTTTCCATATTACTATAAATACTTATACTATTACTAATAGGAATATAAAGAATTAATGCATAAAACCAATTATTTGTAAAATAATTAATAGATTTAATTTCACTTGAATTAATATTTAATTCAAGATCAATATTGCTTTCAACCCAAAAACCAAATACTATATTACTAGTAGATATTATATATGATTTTTCATAAGGATTATAAACATTTGTTGTAATATTTGGTCCTGCACCTATTTCCAAATCACCTAAAATATAAGTTTCTATTAAATATTTACTAATATAATTTGTTGCTTCATTATATTCTATATTTGATGTTATTTCATACGCACCTTTAAATTCAATTATTATATTTGAATTTGTAGTTGTTTTAAATTGATCTTTTATATTTATTTGATTACCATAATATTCTATTATTATATTACTATTATTTTTATATTCTATAGGTGGATCTTCAATTACTTTTAATATAAAATTGTTATTTGAGGTTTGATTATCAATATCAATGTTGAAATTTACATCATATTCAATATTACGTTTATCTTTAATATATTTAAATTCTGTAGTATTAAGTGTTGAGTCTATAGTATATTGTATGATATCTGGAATATATTTAAAAGAATCAATATATTTATCAATTCTATTAATTGATTTTTCTATTACTAAGTTATTATAAAATGGATAATTACAACTATATACATCATATATATTTGAAAAATATATTGGATTAATATTTGTTAAACTTGAATGTTTTTCAGTTATTATTGGTAATTCTAATAATCGAACTGTTTTTGATAATTTTTCATTTTCATAATGAAGACTACCATTTATAAAACTTTCAATTGTTATATAATATTCTTCACCTTTACCATTTGCAGTAATTTTTAAGTTTGAAGTATTTTGAATATAATATAAAGTATTATCAGAATATTTATTATTTGATAAACTTATATTAAATTGTTGATCTGTATTTGGATGATGTGTTAAATTTTCGAATAATTCTGTCATATCAATATCAATATCAATTTTATAAATATTAATGAATTGATCAAAATCATAAGTTGTTGATATATCTTCTATTGTGTTTAATTCATTTATATTTAATTCTAAATCTATATTACTTTCATATGGTAAATAAAATGTATCGGTTACCTTTATTATAATATCGTAATTACAATTATGATAATCAAATTTTAAAATTAAATTACTATCAACAATATTAATATGTTCATTTGAAAATGTTGAAAATATTGTTTCAAAACTTAGATAATCTAAATATTTATAATTATAAAAATCTTTTAAATTAATTATTTGATTACTTTCATTATTTGTAATATCAAAAGTAGGTGGAACTAAATTATAAATTATTGATGGTATTTTTTCTTCATTAATTTGTAATGGTACACTTAAATTACAATTAATTGTTTTAGTAATATCTGATTTATCAATATTTGTAATATCAAAAAATAGATTTAAATCATATGTATTATTACGAAAATCTGGGTTTATAGTTAATTTTTTATTATTATTATCAATTATATAAAATGGATTAGCATTTCTAGTAGTTCTAATATTATAATTATCAATTGGTATATAGGTAGCATTTGATAATACATTTATATTTAATTCTAAATTAAATTCTATAGCATAATTAGTTATAAAATTACTATAATCAAAAATGTATTGATTTGATGTAAAAGTAAAAGAATCTGTATATGAATTAATTTCTAGAACTGGTAATTCAACAAATTTATATACTAATTGATCAGATATTGCTTGAATATCTTTATTATATACATCAATATATATTAAATATGATTCATTTCTATAATACGGGATTATTGTTATTTCATTATTATTAATTTCTACAATATTATTACAATATAAATTACTATCAGTTAATATTGAAAAACTAAAGTCATATCTAGATATATCAAGTGTTTGATCTTTAACTAAATCTTTCATATTACAAATAATGGGTGTATGTCTTAAATTATCAACTAATAATGATGTAAATATTGGTCTATTTAATTTTAATGTTTTAGTATTTAATTTCACTAAAGAATTATAATTATTAAAAATATTAATATGTATAACTGTTGGTGCAGTATCATCTGTTAAATTTATAAGATTTATTGTTTTTTTACTAGTTTTTGCTTTATTACTATTATTTATAATTAAATAAGGATCATTAATGTAAGTGGTAATATTTAATATATTAATTGTAAATAATAGATTATCACTAAGATCTAAAATATCACCTATTGCAGTTGGTTTAAATGATAAAACATTGTTTTGCGAGCGTAAGTATTCTCTACCATTTTTATATAAAATTAATTGACTTGTTGTTATTATTTTATAATTAATATTAACATATGCTATATTAAATTCATAATCTGTTATATCTCCAAAACTATCTGCATAATATAATTTATTATTTTTATAAAATAATAATATTTCTAAATCTGTATCTCTACTTATAATTTCTATTTCAAAATCTAATTGAACTTGTTCTTTATATTCAGGCAATATATGATAACGAATATCAAAATATTCTTCAAAATTTAATGTATAATAATCTTGTGTAATTGTAAGGATCGTATCATTTTCTATTAATGTTTCTATATCTGGTTTGATTCCTTCAATAACTTTAATTTCTTTTTTTAAATTTGCTGTTGAATATATACTATCTTTTGTTTCTATTTCAATAATATATGTTTGATTACGATAATCTGGTATAATTATTAATTTATTATCTTCAATTTTTGTTACAGGTTCTGTATTATCAATATTAGATCGTAATGTAATTTCAGTTTTTGTAATATAATTTAAGTATTTGATATTATAATTAAGTGTATTTGATTCTTTAGATTCAAAATAATTAGAAAGTAATAAAGTTGTATCTATATTTTCTGTAATATTTGTAAAATTTTGTAATGAACGGATAGGATTATCTTCAATTATATTTATTTTTAATGAATTTTGTGGTGTAGATCCAATATTATATTCTAAATTTGAAGCTTTAATTTCTATATTATAATTGATATCCCTATATTCGGGGGTAAAAGTAATTTTAGATCCATTTATTGCATAAAGATCAGTATTAATAGGATTAACAATATAAATAAGTTCAAATCCTACAATAGTATTATAATATAGTTCATTAAGATCTAATTCAAAATTATTATTTGATAATGTGTATTGATGTGTTTTATATTTATCAATTAAATATGGTGGTGTTAATTCTTTTTCTATTATATTAATAGTAAAATTAAAGTTTTCAAATGAAGAATATATATGTGTAATTAGTTTTATATTAATTGTTAGACTATATGGTTCATCACGATAATCCGGATTTATAGTAAATTGATTTGCATTATTTTTAACAATAGGGTCAATATCAGGGTTTCCTTTACTAATTAAATTAATATTAGATTCAATTGTAAATTCTTTTTCGATTGAAGTTAAATTAATATTAATATAATCATTTAAATTAATAATAGTGGATTCATATATATCAACAAGATTAGTAATTGGGTTTGTAATATCAATTAATGCTTTTTGATTAAATGTAAGTTCAATAGTTTCAAATACATTGTATGCAATATCAGTAATAATTAATGTTTTCTTTAAAATTCTTTCGGAATTAAAATAAGTATTTTTATTAATTGTTAAAATTGAATTTGTAATTTCAAATAAATTTGCATATTCATCTAGTGGATAATCTGTATTTGAAGTTAATTGAAATGATAATTGTGTATTTGCTGTTTTTGAAATAAAATATTGATTTAAATCAATATTTTCATTTGTATCAGAATGTTCATATACTATGTTAAATGTTGAATCAGATTGAATTGGTTTTGGTGGTTCTAATTCTGCAATATTAATGGTATAATATGTAGGTAATTGTGGATATTCATTGTGTTTTGCTGTAATAATAATGGAATAATTTTGATTTCGATAATCAGTATTGATTAGTATTTTTGTATCAGATGTTTGTTTAATAACATTATGTTTAATATGAGTTGTTGATGTATAAAATCGATTAGTTTCTAATGAAATATCAGAAATAATTTCATATTCATAATTAATATTTAATTGATTTAAATTAACATTATTACTGAATAAATCTAAGTAATTAATTTCAAAACTATTATAACCTTCTTGATTTTCTATAAAATTATTAGAAGATTCATTTATTAATATAATAGGTGATGGTTCTTGTATAATAACATTGGTTATTGTTTTTTTATCTTTATAATATTGATAATATAAAGGATCATAAGTCATTATTTGAACCGTAGTTTCTTTAGGTTCATTATTTGAACCACGAAAATCAAATATATAATAATATTCATTATTAAAATTGGAATAATATTCTTTATCTATATTTGAAAATACTATATTATCAATAGGTAATTCATATTCATAATATATTGATGTAATATTTGGAGTAGTTGTTATACTTGTTTGATCTATATTATTAATAAAAGTTTTAAAAAATAAAACATTTTCTTTTAAATTATTTCTAATATGATAATTTGTATGAGAAAATATTATAGTATCATTACTATTATCTGGATGAATTTTAATAATAGAAGGAATATTTTGTTCAACAATTCTAATAATATAAGGATCACTTAAATAATTAAAGCTATCATATTGTTCATATTTATATGCATTAGAACTATCAATTGCACGTATATTAATATCAATTGTTTGATCTCTAAAATCAGGTTGAATTGTAAAGAAATCATTTGGTATTTTAAAATTAGAATCACGTATTAAATTTAATCCATCGGTAATAAAAGATATATTTGATTCTAATGAATTTCTAATATTAGGCAAATCAGTAACATAAAAATCTAATGTATCACCTAATGTTGAACTAAAATATTGATTAAAATTACTAAATGAAATAGGTGTTATTGATACATTACAGGTTAATATTGGTTCATTTGGAGTAATTAAAGTTGGTTTGGTAGCTCTTAAATGTATATCTTCTAATCTTATAGGTTCCGTTCTTGTTTCACTCGATGCTTCAGAATAACTCGTAAAAATACTTGTATCATCAATATTCGAAAATATAGGATTTAATACATCACCATTATCTAGTAAAAAGTTTTCTGCATTAACTAGCCTATTATCAACATTAGCAATTAAGTTGTAAAATTTTTCAAGATCATTTCTTATAAAAGATAATGCATTTTCTAAAACATCTAAATTACTCATAATATATATATTATCTTTTAACTAGAAAATGTTTATAATAACATTCTAAAAAAATAAACATAAAAATCACTCAAATAAGTTATTCAGTATTATTAAATGATCCTAATTTTTCTGCAAATTCTTTAATTAATTCTTCATATCTATCCGTAGAAGCTTCTTTATTATTATCTAACCAACTAATACCTTCATCTATTATTGGCATTAATTTATTTTTAAGTTCTTCAGATTCATTTTCAATTGTATTTTTTTTATCATATAATAATGTTTCTAATCTATTTCTACTTTGAATATTATTTGCTCTTTCTTCATCTTCTTGTTTAAATTTTTCGGCTTCTTCTATCATTTTATCAATTTCTTCTTTTGATAATTTATTATCATCTTGTTTTATTTCTATATTTTTTGTATTACCACTTGATTTTTCTAATGCTGAAACTGTTAATATTGAATTTGCATCTAATGAAAATGTTACTTCAATTTGAGGTTGTCCTCTTGGCATTGGAGGTATTCCTTCTAAATTAAAAGAACCTAATTTTCTATTTTTATCTGCAATTGGAGATACACCTTCTAATACTTCAATTGTAACAGCGGGTTGATTATTTTCAGCGGTGCTAAATGTTTGTGATTTTTTGATAGGAATTGCAGAATTTTTTTCAATTAATGGTGTCATAATAGATCCATTTGTTTTAATACCTAAATTTAATGAACAACAATCAACTAACAATAGATCTTTAGTTTTTTCATCATTTGTTCCCGTTAATATTGCTCCTTGAATTGCTGCACCAAAACATACAGCTTCATCCGGATTTATTGATTTATTTAATTGTTTATTATTAAAATATTCTGATATCATTGTTTGTAATTTAGGAATACGAGTACTACCACCTACCAACACTATTTCATTTATATCTTGTATTTTTGTATCTGTATCTGTCATTACTTGTTTAATTAATGCAATACACTTTTCAAAAATAGGATTACATATTTGTTCAAATTTTGCACGGGTTATAGAACTATTATAATCATTTCCTTCAAATACTGATTCTATTTCTATACTTGAGGTTGTTGAAGTTGATAAATTCTTTTTTATGTTTTCTGCTGCATTTTTAAATCTTTTCATTGCTTTTGGTGATGTTGTAGGATCACATTTAAATTTACGTTTAAATTCATTAACCATATATTCTACTATATTATTATCCACATCAGAACCACCTAAAAACTTATCTCCTGCTGTCCCTTTTGTTTCATATAATCCACCATCAATTGTTAAAATTGACATATCTGCTGTTCCACCACCTACATCTACAATTAATATATTTATTTCTCGAGATGAATTATTCTTTTCAATACCATAAGCTAATCCTGCACTTGTTGGTTCATTTATAATTCTTAAGACTTCTTCAAAACCTGCTATTTTACCTGCTGATTTTGTAGCATTCCTTTGAGAATCTGCAAAATGAGCTGGTATTGTTATTACTGTTTTTGTTGCTTTTTTACCTGTATATTCTTCTGCCATTTCTTTCATTTTTGACAATAACATTGCGCTGATTTCTTCTGGATAAAATTTCTTTGTTTCATTCTTATATTCTACTTCAAAATATATTTTATCATTATTATCACCTTTTATTATAAATGGATATCTTGGAATTATTTCTTGAATCTTTGGATCACTAAAATTCATACCTATAAAACGTTTTGCATCATATATCGTATTCTTTGGATTCATTGATGATTGATTTTTAGCTATGTTTCCAATTATTCTTTCATTTTCACTAAAAGAAACATATGATGCAATTGTTCTAGCACCAGTATGTGGATCTATTACAATTTCAACTTGTCCATTTTGATATATTCCTACACAACTATAAGTAGTTCCTAAATCTATTCCTACACATATTTCCATTTTATTAATTTAATACTAAAACTTTTATATATTTTTAAATATAATTGTAATGATTTATGATAATTATTTTTATTTTTATTTATTAAAATACAATGAAACAATGTAAATGTAAATGTGGTGGATGTGTGAAAAAAGGTGGTGCTTTTATGCTTGAAACAATTTTTATAAACGGTGGTTATACTTTTGAAGATTTAAAAAAATTATGGGGAAATAAATATTATGATTATCTATTAATTATTTATAATAAATTAATAAATAATTTAGAAGATTCAAATAAAATAATTTCATTAATTTTACATATTATATCATTATTAACATTTCAATATTTAAATACAAATGATCTAAATAAAATACATTCAATATATAATTTTATTACTATTCATGAACTTAATTATTTATATCAAGCGATTTATGATAATATTCATATGGAACCTTTTTTTGTTTTAAGAATGAGCAATTCACATAATTTTGTATATTCTAATTCATTTATTCAAGAATTATTAACACAAAATTTACTTCAATATGATCTTTATAAATCATATTTAACTATGTTAACTGATGATCAATATTCTTCTGATTTTAAAATGGCTATTACACATTCTTCATATAAATCTACCATTGTATCATTCTTTTCTGGTAATAATTTATTATTTATTAAAAATAAAATTAATTGGAATTCACATCCAAATGTTATTAGCGCACATTTATTATTATTAACAAATGACATCGAAACAAATACATTAAAATGTTTAATGTTAACACATAAATCTAGTAATATTAGAGGTTCTTTAATAGAAACTGATTGTCGTTTAGGACCTCCTGGTGGTTTAATTGATCCTACAGATAATACACCCTGGGATGCTATGGTTCGTGAATATAAAGAAGAAGTTAATTTACATTTACCTAATAATTTTACATTATTAAATACTTTTATTTGGAAGAAAAAATATGTTATATTTGTTGGAAGCACTGAAACTAGAATTACAGATAAGATTATTGATAATAATGAAATATATTCTCGTAAATGGTTTGATATTAATGATATCAAACAAATAATTAAAAATAAAAATACAAAACAAACAAAAGGTTTATTTAAAATGCGTAATGGTGCTGTTGATTCAACAGCAGCTATTATTGATTTTATGGGTTATTAAAATAAATTATATTATTTTTAATTTATAAATATATAATTGCGCTGTTGTATTAAAATTGCTAATATAAAACATATTACACCAAATGTAATATGTATCCAATGACTTGGACATTGTTGAATACCAAACATTCTTGCAATTTCACAATGTTGTTTATGATTAAATAAACTCCAAAATATAGCATTTAAAATTAAAAATATTACAATTATATTGTATAATATTTCCATTTTATTTTTGAATAATATAAAAAAATGATATTTTATTATTAATAATTATATAATGATACCTATCTATACAGATGGCGCTTGTTCTAAAAATGGTTATCCAGAAGCAAAAGCAGGTATAGGAATATTCTTTGCTGATAATGATCCACGTAATGTTAGTTCAATTGTAGATAAAGATAAATATAAACAAACTAATAATGTTGCAGAATTATTAGCATTCATTACTGCAATTAAAATTGTTGCTAATGATGGAAATAAATACAAAATATATACAGATAGTGAATATGTTATTCGATGTGCAACTAAATTTGCAAATTGGTTAAAGAAAAAAGATAAATCTGAAATTAAAAATTATGAATTAGTTGAAGAATTATATCAATTAGTTGAACAATATAATATCAAATATGAGCACATTAAAGCACATACCGGATTTAATGATGAACATTCTTATGGAAATGAACAAGCAGATAAATTAGCAAATAATGCTATTGGTGTTCAAACTGTAAAACGCATTTCTTTAAGTATTCCATTTGATTCTAAAGATAAAGCTAAAGAATTGGGTGCAAAATGGGATAAAGATATTAAAAAATGGTATTATGAAGGTAATGATAATGATATTATAGAACAACTTAAAAAACTTGAAGTTAAAGAACATTATCTTAATATTCCTTTTGCAAATAAAGATAAAGCAAAAGAATTAGGTGCAAAATGGGATAGTAATGTTAAAAAATGGTTTTATTTAGATAATTTAGATGCTGATAAAATTGCAAAATTATTGAAACTTAGTAAATAAAATGATAAGTGCAGTTATAATATCAACACCTTTAATCGATTTTTATTATTCATTTAGAACTTTCAATAATATTATGTTTATTGAGATTTCTGAAAAATCATCTCATAATCAACACACAATTACTAATTTATATCATTGTTCTTATAATCTTTTTATTCAATACGATAATTGGTTTCATTTATATAATTTATCTTTATTTACATCCAAACCTACTAATAATAATACTAAAATGATCGTTGATATTTTTTGGTGCTTAATATGTAAAAAAAAATATAAATATATTAAACCTATTGAAACACTTCATTATAATAATCATTTAAAAACATTACCATATACACCATCCAATATAATAAATGATTGTTTAACAACTTGTTTAATAAATTCATTATCCAATGATATTGATATAATTGAAGATACTATATACACTGTTGGTCTTTATTATAATATTATTATATTTGCATTGTATGCGGAAATTAAACTTAAATTAAATACAAATTGTATTGAATATATTTTATCATATTGCTTTTAAGGATTCATCTTTCGCGAATCTACACCCCATTCCAATAAATTTTGTTGCAAAACTGGATGAAAATCTATTTTATTACTTTTTTCTTTTGTTATTAAATTTTGATATCTTATACGAAATCTTCCACTACTTTTTGATGCAAAATTCTTCCATCTTTTTATTTGTCTTTTATCATCAATTGTTCTTCTTCCATTATAAAAATTACAATACCATTGTATCCAACCTCTAGGATCTATTTCTTCATCTATCCAACCTTTTGACACCCAATCCTTATAACTTGATCCTGCTTTAACTTTATATTTATTAATAGTTTTATCATAATTTTGCGTAATAAGTTTATGTAAAGGTATTTTTAATAAAAATTTAAATTGTTTGTAGTCTTCTATAGTATAACTAATATTTGTTTTTGGTGATTTAATATTACGAAAATATGAACCACCAATAATACCTGCATTAAACATTTCATATGGTGTTAAATCAGGTGTAAAATCTAAATGATCTTTAAATAATAAAACCATATTTTTTTTATAAATGATGAAATAAAATGCGATGAATAAAAACTTATTGCAAATATATAAAATATATAATATTGAAAGTTTTTATTATTTACAAAAATTAAAAAATAATCTTAATATAATCTTTAAAAATTTAATTAATATTAAATGTAATATTAGATCCTATAAATATATTAATATTATTGAAAATGATCTAATATTTGATATATCTGATCATATTATTTATAAATTAATTAAAAATCATAATTTTAAAATTATTAATAATCAACAAGATAATAAATATATTAATTTAATTCAAATTCAAACATTGAAATATGAATATTATTTTAAAAATAATATTAATTTTCATTCACCATTATATCTTAAAATAATCGATCAAATTAATATTAATAATAATTTTCATTTTATTTTTATTTTACATCCACAAAATAATACTCCTATTGGAATTCGTAAAAATAGTGATATTGAAAATACTCTATTTCAATTCAACTTTTTTGGTAAAAAATTAGAACAATGTATTAATAACACATTAACTATCGTATTACACAATCACGAAAAAGATGCATTATTCTTAAATACGAATTATACTACTTTTCCTACTATTTATTTTGTATATGAAGCACGTAATCATATATTAACAAATATTAACAATATTTCAAATGATAGATATCTTATGGAAATGGTTAAATATGTTAGAAATAAAGGTTATATTGTCAATATACACAGACAAAATAATCAATTCGTTATGGGACTTGTACATTAATTTTTTTATAATATTCTATAATTTTTTTATAATATTCTATAATTTATTTATAATATTCTATAATTTATTTATAATATTAATTCATTTTGTAAATGATTCTATAATTTATTTATAATATTAATTCATTTTGTAAATGATCCTATAATTTATTTATAATATTAATTCATTTTGTAAATAATTATAAATCCTTACAATATTATTAATTCATTTTGTAAATGATTCTATAATTTATTTATATTATTAATTCATTTTGTAAATAATTATAGATCCTTACAATATTATTAATTCAT
>Ga0257114_1000688_pt1 | contig 25933 bp, 20 predicted proteins | sample SI112_10mmetaG_FD_190149 | JGI IMG/M metagenome (GOLD analysis project Ga0257114, IMG submission 190149) | Marine microbial communities from Saanich Inlet, British Columbia, Canada - SI112_10m | ecosystem: Environmental > Aquatic > Marine > Inlet | place: Canada: British Columbia | collected...
TTGTAAAAAATGAGGGTAATATAACTATATTTCCCGAGGCTTTTTGCGAATATCAGATAAAAAGATGAAGCTAGATTGTTCAATCTTTTAACATAGTTTTTTAGATGGGAAATGGTATAATATAATGACAATATAATAATTGAAAGATTCTTTCGATCATTAAAATATGAGCAAATTTATATTAATCTTTATATTAATTCTGCAAATAATGTTAAGGATTTAAAATTACAAATAAAAATTATTTGCAATTTTTCTAAAAAAAAATATCCTTAATGTTACTGAACAGCTAGGTATAGCGATGACAGTAAAATGAGAAAAATTGATAGAAATTTACGCCATTAATTTTCTAGAAAAGAAATTCAAAAAAGAAAATTTTTTCAAAATAAAAATCGATAAATTTCTGTCAAAAAAATATTCAACACTCCACTAAATTAAGAAAAAATTGTCCAAAGTCTGGGGTTCATCTCTGGTTTAGGGTTGATCTTGTTTGATTTTTTTGATATAATATTTTTAGGGTTGAAAATTAGAGAAACATATCTCTTAGCTTAGAATGGAGAATTAATTCAATTTATTAGTTATGGCATTTTATTTTTATGACAGATGGGTAGACGAACAACATCGAAGTAAAGGAGAGCACGAGAATTATACTGTGTGTGCAAATACCGCTGTCACAAAGGATACGGGATTTTTATATGAAGGGAAGCAATTTAACTCATCAGAACAGTTCTTTCAATGGTACAAAATTAAATATTATCTAAAAGATAAAACTAATGCTGAAGCAAAGGCTGAAGCATATTTCAATGAAACAAAAGATAAGGCGGGTAGAGATTTACAAGAGATGGCGAAACCTTATGGTGATCCAGATCCTAATTGGCATAAAGATCGTGGTAAGATGAAACGAGAAGTAATGCGTAAAGCATTATTTCTTAAATTCACTAACAATCCCCAACTAATTCCCAAACTTCTTTCAACAGGAGATGCAGTTATTATAGAAGATACGGGATCATTCGATCCACAAAAGAATGATACAGAATGGGGAAAGGGAAAGGATGGAAATGGTCACAATTATTTAGGCATAGAATTGATGGCTTTAAGAGAATATTTTAGAGAAAAGGGTGGTTACGATCCATCTAGTCCGAAAATGGAATCGTCTAAAGCCAGATATCCATCAAATCCATGGACTTCAAAGGATAAGAAAATAGATTTAGAGAAAACATATGAAAAAATCATTAATGGCAAAGAAGTAGACAAGAACGAAGCAGAAAGAGAAAAGGAATTTAGATCTATAATAAGTAAGTTCGAAGATTTAGCATTAAAGTTGCCTCTACCTGGTAGAAAGACTGCTGCTCCTGCTACTGCTGCTGCTCCTGCTGCTGATGCTCCTGCTGCTACTGATCCTGCTTCATCTGATGGAAAGGCTCTAAACAGGGAACAAAAGATAAATGAAGTGATGAATAAACTTCCTTATGATATTACGGACGATATAAAACAAGCTCTAAGATCATTAGTAGAAAAAACGATAGATAATATAACTGATATTAACAATCTAGATCTTACAAAGTTTGTAGAATTTCTTGAAAAAAATAAAATCGGTACTACAGATGCAGCAGTACAATCTTCTTTTATCGCTACTACTATCATGCCAAACGCGGCTGTGGGTTTGGAAGCATTAGCTTTTATGATTCCTGGTGCAGCAATTGCGTGTGCTATTGTTGTATCTGCTACCGGCCTTATTGCATTTATAAATTATAATTTAACTACACAAGATGCAGAAATAATCCCCATAAATAGAAATGAACTAACAGAAGAAGAGAAAGAGAAGAAGCAATTTGACCCAGCTTTACAAGCTATAGAAACATGGTCAGCAGCAGAAAAGCATAAAGAAGGTTTGAAAAGAGCAGTTTTAGGGGGAGGACAAGCTATAGAAACATTGTCAGAAGCAAAAAAGCAGGAAGCAGGTTTGAAAAGAGAAGTTTTAGATGGAGAAAATAGAACCTTACAAGAGGTTGAAAAGGGTCGAGAAGTTTCAACAAAATATCAAAAGGGTAGTAGTTTAAGTAGAGAAAATAGCAGCTTGAGCATAGGTAGCGACTTGAGCAAAGGTAGCAGCCCCTCTGTCTATAGTTTATAATGTCCCCAAATCTTAAGATATCTGATTTTGATTTTGATTTACCACAAAATTTAATTGCTAATAAACCATCCTTTCCAAGGGATGAGTCAAAAATGATTATCTCAAATCAACAGATAATATCAGAATCGCAAAGTAAAAATTTGGATCAATTTTTAAATGAGGGAGATGTTTTGATCTTGAATGATAGTAAAGTATTAAAAGCTAAAATTATTGGTTATAATCAAAATGGTGCTAAGATTAATATTAATTTACATCAAGAAAAATCAGATGCTATTTGGCAAGCCTTTGCCAAACCTGCTAAAAGATTAAAAATTGGTGAAAAATTCTCAATATCGGATGATTTTTATGCTATTATTAAAGATAAAAATCAGGATGGAATTGTTACTTTAGATTTTAATATTAAGGGTTCTGATTTTTTTAAGAAATTAGATCAATATGGTCAAATGCCTTTACCTCCCTATATTAAAGAAGAAGATAAAAATTCTGAGGAAAATTATCAAACTATTTATGCCAATAAATTAGGATCGGTCGCTGCTCCAACTGCTGGTTTGCATTTTACCGAAAATTTATTAGAAAGAATAAAGAAAAAGGGTGTTAAAATAGCCTTTGTAACATTAAATGTTGGTGCGGGAACATTTTTGCCAGTTAAAACTGAATTAATTAAGGATCATAAAATGCATCAGGAATTTTTTGAAATTAATCAGCAGACTTGTGATATAATTAATGAAGCTAAAAAAAATGGTAATAAAATAATTACTGTTGGCACTACCAGTATGAGAGTTTTAGAATCGGTTGCTGATGATAAGGGTTTTTTAAAAGAAAAATTTGCCAAAACAGATATTTTTATTTCTCCTGGTTATAAATTTAAGATTGTTGATATTTTAATGACTAATTTTCATTTACCAAAATCAACTCTTTTTATGTTAATTTCGGCTTTTATTGATATTGAAAATGCTAAAAAACTTTATAAATTTGCCATAGATAAAAAATATCGCTTTTATTCTTATGGCGATTGCTGTTTATTATATAAAAGTTCATTTTAAAATTAATAATGAAAAAGATAAATATAAATATTGATCATGTTGCAACTTTGCGTAATGCCAGAAATGGAGAATTTCCTGACCCTTTAGAAGCAGCAAAAATAATTGAAAAAACAGATGCTAGCGGTATCACAATTCATTTAAGGGAAGATAGAAGGCATATTAGGGATGAGGATGCTTTTAAAATTAAAAAAAATATATCTCTACCTCTCAATTTTGAGATGGCAGCAACTGATGAAATGTTAGAAATTGCCCTAAAATTACAACCAAAATCGGTCTGTATTGTTCCAGAAAAAAGAGAAGAAATTACAACAGAAGGAGGATTGGATATTGTTAAAAATTATGATAAATTATTAAAAATTACACAAAAATTAATAAAAAATAATATTTTAGTATCATTTTTTATTGAGCCTGATACAAAACAAATGAAAGCTTCTAAAAAAATTGGGGCAAATATTATTGAAATTCATACTGGTAAATATTGTGATTTGGCACATAAATTTGGCATTGATTCTGAAATTACTAAGGAAGAATTCCAAAAAATTGCTAAAATTGCTAAAGAATCAAAGAAATTAGATTTAGAATGCCATGCAGGACACGGAATTAATTATCAAACTATTTCTCAAATAAAAAAAATTCCAGAAATTGAAATTTTACATATTGGGCATTTTGCTATTTCACAGGCTGTTTTTAATGGTTTAGAAAATGTCACAAAGAAATTGATTTTTGGCAATTAAAATAGTAAATTTGGTGCATGATTCAAGAAAATATTAATATTTCTTTAGAGTTTTTTCCTCCAAAAAATGACATATTGGAAGAAAAATTATATCAAGAAATAGAAAAATTAAAAATTTTAAATCCAAAATTTGTTTCCGTAACTTATGGTGCTGGTGGCAGTACTAGGAAGAGAACTCATGATATTGTTCTTAAAATTGCTAAGGAAAATAATTTTGCAGTTGCAGCTCATTTAACTTGCGTTGGCTCTAATAAGGAGGAAATTTTTGAAATTTCTAAAGATTATTGGCAATCTGGAATTAAACATATTGTAGCATTGCGAGGTGATTTAGCTGAGGGTGAGAATCTTGGTGATTATAAATATGCTAATGAGTTGGTTTTGGCTTTAAAAGAAATTGCTAATTTTGAGATTTCAGTCGCTGCTTATCCTGAAAAACATCCTGAAGCTAAAAATTTAGATCAAGATATTGATAATTTAAAAAGGAAAATCGATGCTGGTGCAAATCAAATTATCACGCAATTTTTCTTTGAAAATAGATATTTTTATGAATTTTTAAATAAGGCTCAGCAAAAAAATATCAATATTCCAATAATTCCTGGCATTTTACCAATTCATGATATTAAGCAAGTGCAAAATTTTGCCAAAAGATGCGGCTCTAATATTCCAGATAATATTATCAAACAATATCGCTCTGATGAGGATCATTTAATTATTTCTAAAAATATCACCATTTCTCAATGTCAGGATTTATATAATAATGATATTAGAGATTTTCATTTTTATAGTTTGAATAAGGCAGATTTATTGCTAGATATTGCTGAAAGACTGGGTTTTGTAGAAATATCTGTCTAAATTCACCCCCCATTAAGGGGGAGTTATAAAATATTCCCTTAGATGGGGTTATTTTTATTCTACAATATCAGAATCGGTAAAAAATTGAGCAATTTCAATTTTAGCATTTTCATCAGAATCAGAACCGTGAACTGAATTTTCACTAATATCAATTGCAAAATCTTTTCTAATTGTTCCTTCTTCTGCTTCAGATGGGTTAGTTGCGCCCATTACATCACGATATTTTTTTACGGCACCATCAGCTTTTAAAACTTGGACAATAACTGGAGCAGAAGTCATGAATTCTACCAATTCACCATAAAAGGGTCTTTCTTTGTGAATTTCATAGAATTTTTCTGCTTGAGATTGTGTAATTTTTATTCTCTTTTGAGCAACGATTTTTAGCCCAGCATCTTCAATATAAGAATTGATTTTACCAGTTATATTTCTTCTAGTTGCATCTGGCTTTATGATTGAAAAAGTTAAATTTGTCATTTTAATTAAGTTATAAATCAATAAATGATTATTTATACCATTTCCCATTTAAAAATGAGGGTAATATGCCTATATTTCCCAAGGCTTTTTCTAATATCAGATAAAAAGATGAAGCTAGATTGTTCAATCTTTTAACATAGTTTTTTAGATGGGAAATGGTATTATATAATTTAATATAGGAAAGTCAATATAGAATTATAAATGGAAAATGCTGATTGGTATTGTATGTTTTTGGAATCTACCCCCACCAAAGCAATCTTTGATTTTTGTGGTGGTGGATGCAACAAATAAAATCTAAATAGTATAATCTTTGTAAATTATTTTGATAATTTCTTGATTTAGATGATTTTTTATATATATTTATATATATTTAATATCAAAATTTAATATATGGATTTAAAAAATTTACCAAAATGGGATTTAACGGATTTTTATCAAAATATTGAGGATAAAAATATTGAATTAGATTATAAAAATTTAGAAATAAAATCAACAAAATTTGTTACAAATTATAAGGGAAAAATTGTTAATTTATCTGGCGATGAGCTGTGTAATGCTATTAGGGAAAATGAAGAAATTTCAGAAGCTTTTGGAAAAATATCTAGCTTTGCTTATTTAAATTACGCTTCTGATATGCTAGATCAGAAAAATACTGCTTTTTATCAAAATTCTTCTGATAAAATTCGTGAAATTTCTAAAGATTTGGTATTTTTTGAATTAGAAATTAATGAAATTACTGAAAAAAATCTTAAAAAACTTTATGATAAATCAGAAAAATTAAGAAAATATAAGCCTTTTTTGCGAGATGTTAGAATTTTTAAAAAACATCAATTAAAAGAAGATATTGAAAAGGTTTTATTGGAAAAAAACTCCACCGGAGCTAGTGCTTGGAACAGGCTTTTTGATGAAACTATTAATAATATGAAATTTCCTTATGATGATAAGGAATTAAATTCATCAGAAATTTTTAATTTACTTAGCTCCAAAGAACAAGAAACTCGTAAAAAATCGGCCAAAATTATTGGGGAAAATTTAGGAAAAAATATTCGTCTTTTTTCATTTATTACCAATATTTTAGCCAAAGATAAGGATATTAATGATAATTTGCGTAATTTTAAACGCCCTATCTCATCACGAAATTTAAATAATTTTATTGAGGATGAAATTGTTGATAATTTAGTCTCTGTTGTTAAAGAAAATTACAAAAATATTTCACATCGATATTATAAAATTAAAGCTAAATTACTCGGATTAGAAAAAATGCATTATTCTGACCGCAATGCACCTCTTGGCATGGATGAAAATTTAACCTCTTGGGATGATGCTAAAAAAATTGTCTTTGAGGCCTATAATAATTTCTCACCAAAATTAGCCGAAATTGGTCAAAAATTCTTTGATAATAATTGGATTGATGTTGGGGTAAGAGATGGTAAAGATTCTGGTGCCTTTGCTCACCCAACTGTGCCATCAATTCATCCTTATTTACTTTTAAATTATCAGGGTAAAGTAAGAGATATTATGACTCTAGCTCATGAGTTGGGTCATGGTGTGCATCAAATATTATCTTCTAATCAAGGTTATTTTATGTCAGGAACGCCACTTACTTTGGCTGAAACTGCCTCAGTTTTTGGTGAACAATTAACCTTTCAGGAAATTTTAAAAAGAGAAAACAACCCCGACAGAAAAAAAATAATCATCGCTTCCAAGGTTGAAGATATGATAAATACTGTTATTCGCCAAATTGCCTTTTTAGAATTTGAAAGAAAAGTACATGATGAGCGTAAAAAAGGTGAAATTCCAACTGAAAAATTATGTGAATTTTGGATGGAAGTGCAAAAGGAATCTTTGGGAGATATCTTTATTTTTGATGATGAATATAAATATTATTGGTCATATATTCCACATTTTATTCATTCTCCCTTTTATGTGTATTCCTATGCTTTTGGGGATTGTTTAGTTAATTCACTTTATGCTTGCTATAAAAATGGTTTAGAAAATTTTGAAGAAAAATATCTAGAAATGTTAAAAGCTGGCGGTACTTTGCATCATAAGGATTTATTAGCACCATTTGGTTTAGATGCTAGTAAGCCAGAATTTTGGCAAAATGGGTTAGATATTATAAGTGGATATATTGACCAAATAGAGGGTTAATAGGGATATTTCTTTGTGGCATCCACCCTACTCCCCCTTAGGGGAGTTATTTAGATCTAATTCAATTCCAACAACTCCCTTATAAGAAAGTCAAACTAGCAAACCTAGTTTGGTATGGCTATATATTAAAAATTAAATGTTAAATAAAATATATCAAAAATTATTTTTAAATAATCAAAGTCTGATTTTTCTGATTTTTATCTGTCTTATTGGTTTTTTCTCTTATCATTCCCTGAATTTTAGGCTGGATGCCTCATCTGATTCTTTGAATTTAGAAAATGATAAGGATATTGGTTATTATCGTCAAATGACTAAGGAATTTGGATCAGATGAATTTCTTGTTATTACTTATAGCCCAATTAATGATGATTTATTTTCCGATAATAGTCTTAATGATCTTAAGGAGATAAAAAGGAAATTATATGAAATTAATGATATTAATAATATTGTTACTATTCTTGATATTCCTTTAATTAATTCTCCCAAAATTTCTTTTGAAGATTTACCTTCTGGTATTAGAAAAATTTCAGATAAAAAAACTGATCTTATTCTTGCGAAAAAAGAATTAATATCTAGCCCACTTTATTCTGAAAATTTAATTGATTTAGAAGGTAAAATTACAACAATTTTAGTCAAATTTAAAAGAGATGAAACTTATCATCAATTATTGGAAAAAAGAAATTCATTAAGAAAATTACAAGATGATTTTAGATTATTTGATGATCAAAAATTACAAGAGATAGAGGAAAATTTTACTAAATATCACCATAATATACTTGAAAAACAAGCACAAAATATTGCAATTATTAGGCAAATTTTGTCTGATTATCAAAGTAAATATGATATTTATATTGGTGGTGTTCCAATGATTATTGCTGATTCGATTGAATTTATTAATAATGACATAAAGATTTTTGGTCTTTTAATATTATTTTTTACTATTTTAACCCTTTTATTGATTTTCAGATCACTAAAATGGGTTATTGCACCCTTATTAGTTTGTGTTTCTGTTATTATTGCTATGTTAGGGTTTTTAGGTATGATTAATTGGCCTGTAACTTTGGTTTCTTCCAACTTTATTTCCTTATTATTTATTATAACACTTTCTATGAATATCCATCTTATGGTGCGTTATAAGGAAATTTTTGCTGAACATAAAAATTTAAATCAAAAAGATCTGATATTTTTATCTGTTAAAAAAATGTCTATTCCCTGTTTTTATACTTCAATAACTACTATTGTTGCTTTTGGATCCTTAGTAATTAGCGATATTACTCCTGTTATTGATTTTGGACATATGATGGCAATTGGCATTATTATTTCTTATATTTTTACTTTTACTCTTTTGCCAAATTTACTTCTTTTTAATGATGATCAAATTACTCATAAAAATAAGGAATATCCTATTTTACAATCTTCTATTGAATATTTTTATCATTTGGTTGAAAAAAGACCTAAAATTATTTTTAAAATTTTTACAATTTTAGCAATTTTTGCCATTATTGGTATTTTTCAATTGGTGGTTGAAAATAGCTTTATAAATTATTATAAAAAATCCACTGAAATTAATCAGGGTATGAGGGTAATTGATAATAAAATGGGTGGAACAACTCCTTTAAATATTGTTATTGATTCACCAAAAATATTACAAAAAACAGAAGAAGAAATAGAAGATGAATTTGAAAATTTTTTCTTAGAAGATGATTTTGAAGAGCAAATCTGCCCTTTTTCACAAGGATATTGGTATAATTCCTATAATATAAAATTAATTGATGATATTCATAATTATCTTGATCAATTACCAGAAACAGGAAGAGTAATGTCTCTTTCTAACTCTTTTTCAATGTTTAAATCATTAAATTCAGGTGCTGATTTAGATAATTTCATTCTAACTTTAGCTTGTAATAAAACTTCAAAAGAAATTCAAAATATTTTATTTTATCCTTTTCTATCTGATGATGGTGAGAAATTACATTTTAATATTAGAATTAAAGAAACTAAAAAGGATCTTCGAAGAAATGATTTAATTAGTAAAATAAAAAAAGATTTAAATGAAAAATTTAATTTAGAAGAAGATAGAATACATCTTAATGGTATGTTAGTTTTATATAATAATATTTTACAAAGTCTTTTTGAAAGTCAAATTCTTACCTTATCATTTGTTTTTGTGGTAATTTTAGGAATGTTTTTAATTTTATTTAGAAATATTAAATTATCTCTTTTAGCTATTATTCCAAATATTATTGTAGCTATTTTTATTTTAGGAATTATGGGATGGATGAATATTCCATTAGATATTATGACTATAACAATTGCTGCAATTGCCATTGGTATTGCTGTTGATGATACAATTCATTATATTCATCGCTTTCGTGAAGAATTAAAAATTGATGGAGATTATTTAGTAGCTATAAAAAGATCTCATAATACTATTGGTAGGGCGATGTATTATACCACTTCTATCATTGGTTTTGGGTTTTTTATCTTAGTATTTTCTAATTTTGTACCAACAATTTATTTTGGATTTTTAACTACATTATCAATGATTTTTGCTTTACTTGCTGATTTCTTATTATTGCCAATTTTATTAACTAAATTTAAGCCTATTAAGTAAGAATGTTATAATAATATTTTTAGCTTTAACTATTATGAATAATATTTAATACCAACTCTACATTTTCAATAGGTGTTTCTTTTAAAATTCCATGACCTAAGTTAAAAATAAATTCTTTTTCATTAAAATTATCTAAAATATTCAAAACTTCTTTTTTAATATTTTCTTTTGAACCATAACAAAGTAAAATATTATCTAAATTACCTTGAATTATTTTATTATATTTATTTTGGATATTGTCTTTAGCCCATTTTTTAGGTAAATTTTGATCAATTGCTAAACAATCAAAATTAATATTTTGACAAATATTTTCATTTAAAATTCCAGCTCCCTTTGTAAATAAAATTACAGGAATTTCTGGATATTTATTTTTAATAGTATCAATGATTTTTTTATTAGCATTTAAAACCCATTTTTCAAATTGATTTTCTGGTAAAATTCCAGACCATGAATCAAAAAGTTGGATAATTTCAATTCCTGCTTCAATTTGATGTGATAAATATTCTATTATTGCATCTATTAAAATATTTATTAATTTTTGAAATAATATTTCATTTTGTATAGCGATAGATCTGATTTTTTCAAAATTTTTAGATGATCCACCTTCTATAATATAAGTTGCTATGGTCCATGGAGATCCGCTAAAGCCAATTAAATTTGTTTCTTTAGGTTTTAGTGTTTTTATAATATCTATTGTTTCAAAAACTGGATTTAGATGATTTTTAATATTATTTAATTTTAATTTATTTAATTCTTTTTCTGTTGAGATATTTTGTAATTTAGGGCCAAAATTTTTAATAAATTCTGTTTTAATCCCTAAAGCATCTGGAATTACTAGAATATCTGAAAATAAAATTGCACCATCAAAGCCAAATCTTTTAATAGGTTGAAGTGTTATTTCACTAGCTAATTTTGGATTATAACATAAATCTAAAAAATTTTCTTCTTTTGATCTAATGGCACGATATTCAGGGAGATATCTTCCTGCCTGTCTCATAAACCAAATAGGTGGAGTTGAATATTTTTCTTTTTTTTGTAATGTTCTAAGTAATTTCAAAATATAAAATAATTAAATTAAAATATTTATATTTATTATTATAATAAGTAGTAAAAAAAGGTTTATTATAATAATTAACAAATTTATTAACAATAATAGGATAAATCTATGACCTTATTTTACTAGTTTAAATTGAGATATTAACATTTTTGTTAATTTAAATATTTTTTTATTAATAGTTAATAAATTTGTTAGTAAAATGTTTTATATGTTAATAAATCATTAAAAATATCTTTAATGTTTATAATTTTATATTTATTAACATTTTATTAACATTTTACTTGACCATTAAAAAAATAAATCTTAAATTCTTGTTATTATCATTGAAAAATGATATCTTTCGATGTTCAGAAGTTTGTTTAGATGTTTGATATTGATGTTGTATCATTAATATAAGGTGTTTTTTATCTAGACATATTCCTATCTTATTTGAAAAAATTAAAATTAGTTAAAATTTTATCTAATTTTTACAAGGTCTGATTTTTTATCTTCCTTTGTTTTTTTATTAACTTAATTTACAATAATGACTATTATAAAAACTGCATCATCTACCAATAGAGAAAGAGGTAGAAGATTTTCAAAAGCCACTAATAAAGATGTTGAAAATGATTTTGATAATCAAAAAGATGAGTCATTAACAAATGATGATAATATAGAAATTGAAACTTTAAAGTTAAAAGATTTAAAAACTAGCACAGTTGAAGAGATATTAGAATTATCAAAGCAATATAATATTGAAAATGCTAATGATCTTGGTAAGCAGGAATTGATTTATTACATTTTAAAAAGCTTTTCCATGAAAAATTATAATAATATTATAATTGGGGAAGGTGTTTTGGAAATTTTAGCTGATGGATTTGGCTTTTTAAGAACTAATGAAACAAATTATCAGCAAGGTTCTGATGATATTTATGTTTCTCCTAATCAAATTAAAAGATTTGGCCTTAGAACTGGTGATGTAATTACTGGTCAGGTTAGAGCTCCTAAAAAAGGTGAGAGATATTTTGCTTTATTAAAAGTTAGTAAAATTAACCATGAGGATGTTGCTTTGGCTAAAAATAGAATTTTATTTGATGATTTAACTCCTTTATATCCAAATGAGAGAATAAAATTAGAAATTGAAGGAGGTAAATCTAATGATTTAAGTACTAGATTAATTGATCTTACTTCTCCACTTGGTAAGGGTCAGAGAGCTCTTATTGTTGCTCCCCCTAGAACTGGTAAAACTTATTTAATGCAAAATATTGCAAGATCAATCACTACTAATCATCCAGAAGTTAAATTAATAGTTCTTTTGATTGATGAAAGACCAGAAGAAGTAACAGACATGAGAAGGTCAGTAAAGGGTGAAGTTGTTAGCTCTACTTTTGATGAATCAGCAATTAGACATGTGCAATTAGCAGAAATGGTAATTGAAAAAGCTAAAAGATTGGTTGAATCTAAAAAGGATGTTGTAATTTTACTTGATTCAATTACAAGATTAGCAAGGGCTTATAATACAATTGTTCCTTCATCTGGTAAGGTTTTAACTGGTGGTGTTGATGCAAATGCTTTACAAAAACCAAAAAGATTTTTTGGTGCAGCAAGAAATATTGAACAGGGTGGTTCATTAACAATTATTGGTACTGCTTTGGTTGATACTGGTTCAAAAATGGATGAGGTTATTTTTGAAGAATTTAAAGGTACTGGTAATTCAGAAATTGTTCTTGATCGTAAATTATCTGATAAAAGAATTTATCCAGCAATTGATATTACTAAATCTGGTACAAGAAGAGAAGATTTATTGATTGATAAAGCTACTCTTTCAAAAACTTGGATGATTAGAAAAATTATTGGTTCTATGAATTCAGTTGAGGCAATGGAATTCATATCAGATAAAATTCAAAATACTCAAGATAATAAGGAGTTTTTTACTTCTATGAATTCTTAATATTTTTATTAAAACTCCCTTCTTTTTTGAGACAAAGCAATAAAATTGCTTTGGTGGAAGACCAAATAAATTTATTTTATTGTTAATATTCTTCTCTATTATATTTGAATAATATAGAACTTAATATTGAATATATTCCGATTGATATAAAAAACTCAATTGAAATATGATATAAATAATAGATTTTACCAGTATATATTGATAAAAATCCTATTTTTAATATTAAGAATATTAATAAAAATAAGAAAAATAGTATCATATTTTTTCTAAAATCATTGATGTTTTTTTTAGGATAATTGAAAAAAATAAATAATTTAATTAAAATTATATATAAGAGGGAAGAGATACCAATATTTATACCATTTAAAGCATCGGACCATATTCCTAATAGAAAAATAAACCAAATAGGGAAAATTTCAATTCTACATATTGTAAAAAAGAAAATAAGCATTATATCAAGATGAGGAAATAATCTGATATTATCAAAAATATGGATATTATCTATATTTAACATGGTAAAAAATATAGCTAATATTTTTAGATATATATTTTTATAAATTGATTTTTGCATAGATATAATTAATAATTTCTGTTCCATTTTAACATAAGTTTTTTGTAAATCAAAATATTATGAGTGATAAAAATAATTTAACTCCAAGAGAAATTGTTACTGAATTAGATAGATATATAGTTGGTCAAGATTTAGCAAAAAAATCTGTGGCAATTTCTTTAAGAAATAGATATAGAAGAAAACAGGTTAAAAACCCTTTAAGAGAAGAAATTGTTCCAAAAAACATTCTTTCAATTGGCCCAACAGGTGTTGGTAAAACTGAAATTGCTAGAAGATTAGCAAAATTAGTTGATGCTCCTTTTATAAAAGTTGAAGCTACAAAATTTACTGAAGTTGGCTATGTTGGTCGTGATGTTGAATCGATAGTTAGAGATTTGGTTGAAATTGCTATTAATCAAGTTAGTAATAAAAAAAGAGAAGAAGTTAAGGAAAAAGCTATAGAAAAATCAAAAGATATTATTTTAAATGCTTTAGTTGGTGAAGAGTCTTCTGATGAAACTAGAGAGAAATTTAAAAAATTGTTAGATACTGATTATCTTGATGATAAAGAAATAGAAGTTGAAATTAGAGAGAATAATGGTCCTTCTCCATTTTCTTCAACTTTTGATGTTCCTGGTGGTCAAGCTAGTATGGTTAATATTGGAGATATTATTGGTAAAGCAATTGGTGGTGATAAAAAGAAAAAAACAAAATTGAAAATTTTAGATGCTAAGAAAATTTTGGTTGATGAAGAATCAGATGATTTAATTGATAAGGATGAAATTTCTCGAATTGCTGTTGATTTGGTTGAAAATGAATCAATTATTTTTATTGATGAATTTGATAAAATTTGTGCCAAAGGTGCTAATAATAAGGGTGGAGAAGTTTCTCGTGAAGGTGTGCAAAGAGATTTGTTGCCTTTGGTTGAAGGAACTGCGGTAAATACAAAATATGGTGTTATTAAAACAGATCATATTTTATTTATTGCTTCTGGCGCTTTTCATATTGCTAAACCATCTGATTTATTACCAGAATTACAAGGTAGATTTCCTATTAGAGTTGAATTACAACCATTAACAGAAGATGATTTAGTGAGAATTTTAACTGAGCCAGAATCTAGCTTAATTAAGCAATATATTGCTTTAATGGCAGTTGAAAATGTAGAACTTAATTTTACAAATAATGGTATAAAGCAAATTGCTAAAATTGCTCATAAACTAAATTCTGAAATTGAAAATATTGGTGCAAGAAGACTTTATACTTTATTGGAAAAAATATTAGAAGAAGTGAGTTTTGAGAATTGTAATTGTGACGAAAAAATTAAAATTAAGATTGATCAAAAATTTGTTGATAAATCATTGGAAGAATTTATCGGAAATAAGATAGATTTATCTAGATTTATACTTTAAAAATATCTCTTAAGTTTTATTTTTTTGACAATTAGGGCAAAAAAAGGTTGATCTGCCATTTTGTTTTATTCTTTGAATTTTTGTTTGGCAAATTACGCAATTTTCATCTTCTCGACCATAGACAGTAAAATTAAATTGAAAATTTCCGATATCACCATTTAATTTTTGATAATCACGCAATGTTGAACCTCCCTTATCTATAGCTTTTTGTAGAATTTCTTTGATATTTTTTACTAATTTTTCTAATTCTTTTAATTTTACCTTATTTGCTGCTCTTTTTGGTGAAATATTGGATAAAAATAATGATTCATTAATATAAATATTTCCAACCCCAACCACAATTTTATTATCCATCATAATATTTTTAATATTCATGGATTTATTTTTTAATTTTTTTTGTAAATATTTAGCGTTGAATTTGTCACTTAAAGGTTCAATAGCTAAATTATTTAGCATTTTATGATTTTTTTCTTCTATTGATTGAAATAAATCTGTAAATCCAAATCTTCTAACATCATTATAAATTAAAAAAGAATTATCAGAGAATTTTATGATGATATGATCATGTTTGGCAATTTTTTCATTAAAATTTTGGAAAAAATTTAATTTTCCTGTCATTCCAAGATGAATTAATAAAATTTGATCATTCTTTAAATGAATTAAAATATATCTAGCTCTTCTTGAAATATTTATAATCTTGGATTTATTTAAATTTTGAATAAAATTTTCTGGATAATTAAATCGCAATTTTTTATCTGATATTTTTACATCGGATATTTCCTTATTTATAATATTTTCTTTTAATCCTCTACAGATTGTTTCTACTTCAGGTAATTCTGGCATTATTGAGTAATTTGATAAAGATCATTAATAATCATATTTCTAATATCTATAGAAATTAATTTTGTTAATTCTAATTTTGTTTCTTCTTCAGTTATGTAATTTGCAAATCTTTTTTTACCAACATCAAAATCTCCAGATTCACTAACTGTTCCAGATCCTAAAATATCATTACTTTTGATATCTAATAATTTATATTTTGCAATTAGGGTAATTTTATTTCTTCCTGAAGAACCAGTAGAAGTAGTAAAGGTTGAAGATTTCTGATCAGTTAATTGAATATCTAAAATATATTCTTTGTGATTTTGGACATTATAGGGATTTAATGTTTTTGTTAAATGGTTATGTAATTTATAATGAATATTTGAACGATATTTTTTTATTTTGACCAAAGTTAATTTTTCATGATAATCTATATTATTTTCTGATGAATTATTATAGTAAATTGTCTGAAAACCACAGGATGTTAAAGAGAAGATAATAATAAATATTGTAAATAATGAAAAATTTCTAATGTTCATAACCATATTTTTGGATTGGAATTTCTTTATTATTTTGGTCGAATAATTTTATTTTACTATTTTTATTTTTGGTAAAATATCCTATTTCTGTAATTTTAATATTTAGATCTTTTGATAATTTTTCTATTTTATTTTTATTTTCCTTTTTGGCAGTAAATAATAATTCATAATCTTCTCCTCCTGAACATAAATCTAAAATATTAAGATTAAGATTTTTTGCTTTTTTAGAAATAGGTATTCTTTCTAAAAAAATATGAGATTCTAAATTGGAATTTTGACAAATATGATTTAAATCAGAAAATAAACCATCAGAAATATCAATAGCAGATTGAGATAAATTATTTTCCAATAAATTTATAGCAAGATCTATTTTTGGTGTTGGATAAAAATGTTTATTTAGGAAATAATTTTTTATCTTTTGATCTTTAATATGTAATTTATTTTCTAAAATTTGTAAACCCAAATAGGAATCGCCAATATTTTCAGAAATAAAAATTAGATCTCCTGCTTCTGCTTTATTCCGAGAAAGAGAATTTTCTTTTGTAATTATACCAAAAATTGTTATTGAGAAAAACAGATCCGATTTTGAAGATATGGTATCCCCTCCAATTAAGGAGAGGTTATATTTTTGTGATAATTCCAAAAGAGCTTGGCAAAAGGATTCTATAAAATTTTCATCAATTTGTGAATTTTTAGCAAATCCTAACATAAATGAATGTGGTCTTGCACCAGAAGAAGCAAGGTCAGAAAGATTACTGGCTAGTAATTTATAGGCAATTTTATATCCGCCATACTCTTTTTTAAAATGACAATTTTCAGCAATAATATCTTTACTAATGATTAATTTTTGATCATTAGGAATTTTAATATTAGCAGTATCATTATTAAGATTTTCTGAAAATTGAGGATTTATTGCTAATTTTTTAAAAAATTTATTAATAATATCAAATTCTTTCATTCAAATATTTGATCCATTTATTATTTTTGGGTAAATCTAATTTTAACAGAATATTTCTAGCCTTATTAGATTCAGATATTATTCCTAAGTGATAATAAATAGCATAAATTCTATATAATGCTTCTGGATATTGTTTGGTAAAAGAATAATTATTTATAATATAGTTAAAATTTTTAATGGCGGCGATATATTCTGACTTTTTTTCATAGAATCTGCCTATTTCCATATAATATCCTGCAATATTTTCATTAATTATTTTAATCTTTTTTTGAGAATCTTTAGCATGTTTTGAATCATAATTTCTTGCAATTAAATCTTTAAAAGTATAAAGGGCAATTTTGCTATCTGATTGTGATCTGGAAATATTAGGCATTTGTTGATAATAGGATATTGCTCTTAAATATTGCATATAGGTGATATTTTTATCTGAAGGGTAATTATTTATAAAATCTTCGGTAATGGCAATTGTTTTAGGATAGGAGTTCTCCTTATAGTGACAATAGGCTGATAATATTTTTGATTCCTTGGACCAAATAGTAAAAGGAAATTCATCAATTATAGAGTCAAATTTATTGGAACATTCTAGAAAATTGCTATTTTTAATAAATTTTAAGCCTTTTTCATACTCTGATTTTGCAGTTTTTTTCTTTTCTATATTATTGCAAGAAGATAGGGTAATGAGAGAAATTGCAAAAAATAGATTTAAAATTTTAGATATAAACACAATGATATAAAATGATAAAAATTATAATATAAGAAATTAATTGATAAATATATAGCAACTCATATCTAGTAAGAGAAAATTTTAGTCTATTATAATGATCAATAGCAATATTTTTTTTAATGATAGAAATTAATAATGAAAAGAAAAAAACAATAAGAATAGTAGAATTTATCATATGATTATCATATAGGATTCTAAAAATTAGGTAAATTATTAAGATTAAGAGGTTTTTTTTATAATTGAGTTTTATTTCCTCTCTAAATAGAATCAAATCTCTAATTAAAATATTTAAAAATAGCATGGGTATTTTTTCTAATAAATCCGTTAAGGATAACATATTTAATCAAAAAACTAATTTTAGAAATATTTTTTCTAGTAAGAAACTAAAAAATGAACAATTAGAAGAATTGGAAGAAATTTTAATAGAGGCAGATGTCGGCGTTCCCTTTACCAATAAAATTATTACTTCTATTGTAAAAGCAAAATTTGACAAAAATACTAATTTCGATGATATTAAAAATATATTATCTGATCATATTTCTAATTTATTACAAAATGTAGAAAAGAAATTAGATTTTAAAACTGATAAAAAACCTTATATTATGGTTTTTAATGGGGTTAATGGTGCTGGTAAAACAACAAGCATTGGTAAAATTGCTGCCTTATTAAAAAAAGAAGGTAAAAAAGTTTTGATTGCTTCTTGCGATACTTTTCGTGCTGCTGCAAATGAACAATTGAAAATTTGGTCTGATAGATCTGATTGTCCAATTGTTGAAGCAAATAAGGAGGGTGAAGATCCATCTGCCGTAGCTTTTAGGTCGGTAAAAAAGGCTATAGATGAAGAATTTGATGTTTTATTAATTGATACGGCAGGAAGATTACAAAATAAAAAATCATTAATGGAAGAATTATCTAAAATTAACAGAATCATCAATAAGGCTAGCGGTCATAATGCTGATGAAAATATTTTAATTATTGATGCCAGGAATGGTCAGAATATTATTAATCAAATAGAAAGTTTTGATGAATATATTAATATTACTGGTTTGATTATTACTAAATTAGATGGTACTGCGAAAGGTGGTATTTTGCTAGCAATTACTGAAAAATTTGCTAAGCCAATTTATGCTATTGGTGTTGGTGAAAAGATAGATGATTTAAGAGAGTTTAATTCAAAGGAGTTTGCTACAGCTTTATTGGGTTGAAAAATAAAGGGAGTGGAACAATAAATATCAACTCCATTTTTCAGATGATTAATAACCATTGCAAAATCACAGATTTCGGCTCTTCCATAAGGTGGGTTAGATAGTTTTAATGGTAGTAAATGCATAAATAAATCAGGTTGATAATAAAGAATAACCGTCTAAAATTTCTCAAAAACTTGTCATATTATGATTAAAAATATTATATCTTTTTTCCGTTATAATTTAGAAGATGCCTCTCAAGTTAATTTACATAATCTTCTCCCTGCCGTTATTTTTGGATCTTTAGCTCATATTTTATTATATCTTTATCACTTACATTATCTTGAATTAAAGGAGTGTTTAATTTTAAGATTAATTACTATTTCTTTTTTTTTAATTTTAATTCCATATTATTTATATTTTAAAAATCGTAAATCTTCCAAATTAAAAAGATTTTTGCCACTTTTATGGCATATTGCTTTAATAATGGCACTACCTTTAGTAATTACTTATAATCTATTATTAAATGATTTTCATCATATTTGGATGTGGTGGATGATTTTTATGCCAATATGCTTATCAATTTTTGTTCCCAATTGGTTAATTTATTATTTAGATTTGATTTTGGGCATTTTGGCTGCTTATTTAATATATTATATGTCAAATGATTATATTTTTATTTTAAATAATAATATTCAATATGCTGATGAATATAGTGTAGTATTTTTATTTAGCGCTATTGCTGGTAGTTTATTTTCTTATGGCAATAGAAATGCTTGGCTGTATAATCCTAAAAATCAAAATCGTGACTTAACCTTAATGGCAGGCTCTATCGCTCATGAATTAAGAATTCCCTTTTCAGCAATTAAATCAAATATTGATTATGTAAGTGATAAGGAAGATGTTGAAATGTTCAAATATAATAGCAATAAAATCATTTCTTTGGCTGACAATTTAATTGATGTTGCCTTATTACAATTAAGTGGCAAAGAAATTGATAAAAAGGAATTTAATTATCATAGTGCCCAAAATATTGTTGCAGATGCTTTGTCAATTTATAGCTATGAGAATGAGTTAGATAAGGAAAAAGTCGTTATTGAAATTGATGAGGAATATGAGATTAATATTAATGAATTAGCAAATATTGATCATAGAATATTATGTAATTTTAAGTCGGATAATAATTTCGCAATTTTGGTTTTAGATGCTCCTTTTAAATATATAATTTTTAACTTAATTAAAAATGCTCTATTTTATACCAAAAAGCGAAAAGATTCTGAAATTACAATTTATTTTGAGCATAATAAAGAAATAGCAAAGGATTTAATTAAAAAATTCAATCTTAATAGATCGGTTAAAAAATATAATATTATTAATATTTTAGATAATGGACCTGGAATTAAGCCTGAAATTATTAATAAAATTTTTGACTCCTATTTTATTTGCAATCAAAAGGAAGATATTGGTCTTGGTCTTAATTTTTGCAAAAGGACGATGAAGGATTTTGGTGGTGATATAATTTGTGAAAGCCGTTTGGGAAAATGGACAAAATTTAGTTTATTATTGCCAATTTTAGAAGATGATGAAAATAAAAAGGCTGTTAAAAAGATTACAGATAAGGTAATAAAAAAATCAAAAGATCTAAATAATAAGAAATATATTTTAGATATAGAAAAATCCTTAAAAACTAAAATTGGTAAAAATATTTTACTAGTTGATGATGTTAGATTAAATATTGAGATTCTTGCTAAAGAATTAAAGGATAGATGTTCTAGCTTTAATATTACTATTATGACAAATCCTAAAAAGGCAATTAATTTAATTAAAAATATGAGAGGGCATGATCATCAATTTGATTTAATATTAACAGATATTGAAATGCCAATTATGGATGGTGTTGAGCTGGTTAGGGAAGTGAGGGAAAATCTTAATATTTCTAAGGATGAAATTCCGATTTTAGCTTATAGTGCTAAGGAGGGTAGTGATATTATTGAAAAAGCTCTTAAATCTGGATGTAATGCTTATTATACTAAACCTAAGGAATTGAGATTTATTGCTAGAAATATCGCAAAATGGGTATTGAGTGATTATATTCCAAATAAAAATATCTATCATGAAGATATTATAGTTAATGATAAAATCTTAGAAAATCTTAATGTGATTATTGCTGATGATCAGGCTGTGAGTTTGACATTAATGATAAAAAAACTATTTGATGCAGGAGCTAATATTACAAAATGTATTGATGGTAGTGAAATTATTGATTTGGTTAAAAAGGATCCAACAAAATATAATTTAATTATTACTGATATTCATATGGAAAATATTGATGGTGATGAAGCTGCTTATGAAGTAAGAAAAATTCAATCTGAATATAATATAAAACATAATACCCATCATAAAGTTCCTATTGTCATTCTATCTGGTGATATAAAAAAGGAATCAGTAATGAGAATTTTAAATAATGGTGTAGATGATTATATTTCAAAATCAAAAGATCCTAAATTATTAATTAAATTATGTAAATTTTGGGTAGATTATCGCTATGATCAAAGAAAAGAGTTAGCCATTGATCTTGATAAGGATTCAGATGATATATTGAGAAAAAATTTTACTTCTATTTTTCCAAGCAAGAAGGAAGCAATTGAAATAATTAATATATTTGATTTAGAAAGTGAAAAAGCGCTTTTAGATATTAAGGACAATAAAGATAATATTAAATCTCTACAAAAATATATTCATAAATTAAAAGGTTTAACAGGTTCAATAGGTGCTATTGCTGCCTATAATTATTTGGTTAAATTAAATGATATGACCATAGAAGGAAATTATCCTGAAGATAATGATTTTGATAAAATAATTGCAGAAAAAATTGAAATATCTTTAAAAGAGATGAATAAAATTATAGAAAAAACCTTTTCCTAGAACATAAATCTCCCAAAGATATGAATTTACCTAAAGACCATCCTAAAATCTCTAATAATATTGGTGTTTTAATTATTAATCTTGGAACACCTGATAATTATGATTTTTTTTCTGTTAGAAAATATCTTAAAGAATTTTTATCTGATAGAAGAGTAATAGAATTTAACCCAATATTATGGCAAATTATTTTAAATCTTTTTATCTTAACCTTCCGGCCGGATAAAACTGGTAAGAATTATCAAAAAATTTGGTTTCATGATAAAAAACTATCTCCCTTATTATATTATACCCAATTACAGGCAGAAAAATTAAATAAAGTTTTTTCAAAGAAAAATCCAAATTTAATAATAGATTTTGCCATGAGATATGGTAGTCCATCAATAGAAAGCAAAATCCAAAAATTGCGTGACCAAAAATGTCGTAAAATTATTTTTATCCCTCTTTATCCCCAATATGCATCGGCAACTACTGCTTCAATTAATGATAAAATCTATGATATAATGCAAAAAATTCGCTATCAACCGGCAATTCGCATTCAACATAGCTATTATGATCAAGATTTATATATTGATGCTTTGGTAAATTCGGTTAAAAATCATCTTAAATCCTTAAAATGGCGGCCAGATGCAATAATTTCCTCTTATCATGGTATTCCCCAGGAATATTTTGACAAGGGTGATCCTTATCAATGTTTTTGCCATAAGACAAATCGTTTATTTGCAGAGAAATTGCAAAAAGAAGATATGACAATTCCAAATTTTATTGCTTTTCAATCAAGATTTGGACCAAAAGAATGGTTAAAACCATATATGGAAGATGTTTTGGATGAAATGATTGCTAAAAAATATCAGAAAATTCTTATAATTTCCCCTGGATTTGCTAGTGATTGTATTGAAACATTGGAAGAAATTAATATTGGTTATCGCGAGTTATTTTTAGAAAAGGGTGGAAAGAAATTTGACTTTATCCCTTGTTTAAATGATAATGATGATCATATTAAATTATTAGAAAAATTGATAGAAGATAATTTATTGGGGTTTTGATATATTATACCAATTATCAATTTAAAAAAATATTTTAATGTTTAAACAATTTAGCTTCATTTTTTTATCTGATATTAGCAAAAAGCCTTGATCAATATCGGTATATTGACCGCATTTTTTATAAATATTAAATAAAAATATCTTGCTATATTGTTTATTTTTAAATGATTATTGGTATTATATAAAAAAATAATGACAAATTTTGCTAAAATAGAAGAAATTATTAAAGATGCTAAAAATGGTAAAATGTTTATCCTGGTTGATGATGAAAATCGTGAGAATGAAGGTGATATTATCATCCCTGCTGAAAAATGTGGTAATCAGGAGGTTAATTTTATGGCCAAAAATGGTCGTGGTCTCATTTGTCTAGCCTTAGAAAAGGAAAGAATTAAGAAATTAGGATTGCCAATGATGGCTCTTAATAATAATTCTCGTCATCAAACTGCCTTTACTATTTCAATTGAAGCTAGGGAAGGTATTGCAACTGGTATCTCGGCTGCTGATCGTGCCAAAACTATTGCCGATGCTATTCATCCTAATAAGGATCAGAAGGATATAGTTAGCCCTGGTCATATTTTTCCTTTACAAGCAAGAGATGGTGGTGTTTTGGTGCGAGCTGGCCATACTGAAGCTTCGGTTGATATTGCTAAATTGGCTGGTCTCAACCCTTCAGCTGTTATTTGTGAAATTATGAATGATGATGGTACAATGGCTAGAAGGGATGATTTATTCCATTTTGCTAAAAAATATGATCTAAAAATTGCAACAATTGCCGATTTAATTAAATATCGCACTAAGAATGATAAATTAATCAAAAAAATTGCTGAAACTGAAATTAATTCCAAATTTGGAGGGAAATTTAGAGTTATAGATTATCAAAATAAAATCGATAATAGCCATTATAAGGTTTTGGTTTGTGGCAAAATTAATTCTAAAGATGATATTTTAGTTAGAATGCATCATCTTAATTTTAATAATGATATTTTAGCAGATAATTTGGGAGAAAATAGTAAATTATCTCAATCAATGAAGATTATTTCTGAAAATGGTTCTGGTATTATTGTGATTTTTTCTGGCTTTGAAAATCATACTATGATCGACACATCTCATGATAATATTCTTAGAAATTATGGTATAGGTGCCCAAATTCTAGGTGATATTGGGGTTAAGAATATAATTTTATTAAGCAAATCTCCTAAATCAGTTATTGGTTTAGAAGGTTATGATTTAAGAATTACTTCCCATAGGAAGATCAATTAAATAGAAATTTTATATCATTCAACCCTCCTTATGGGAGGGCTAGATATATTTTAACTATTTATTCTTGCTCATTCTCTTTCTCTCATTACTATCAAGATATAATTTTCTAAGTCTTAGAGATTTTGGTGTAACTTCTACTAGCTCATCATCATTAATATAAGTAATCATATCTTCTAAAGTAAGTTTTTTTGGTGGAGTTAAACGAATTGCCTCATCAGTACCGCTTGCCCTAACATTGGTTAATTGCTTACCCTTGATAATATTAACTTCTAAATCATTAGATTTGGCATTTTGACCAATAATCATACCAGTATAAACTTTTTCACCAGCACCAATAAACATAATACCACGATCTTGAAGATTATATAGAGCATAGCCAGTGGCAGTGCCAGAATCATTAGAAATTAATGAGCCATTTCTTTTGAAAGCAAGCTCTCCCTTATAAGGTTGGTAAGAATCAAAAAGACGATTCATAATACCAGTACCTTTAGTGTCAGTTAAAAATTCACCCTGATATCCAATTAAACCACGAGATGGAACTTTAAAAGTAATGCGAGTTTTACCACCACCAGATGGTTTCATATCAACCATTTCACCCTTTCTTGCTGCAACTTTTTCAACCACTGAGCCAGAAAATTCATCATCCACATCAACAACTAGCTCTTCAATTGGTTCTAATTTATTGTTATTTTCATCTTCTTTAAATAAAACTCTTGGTCTAGAAACGGCTAATTCAAAACCTTCACGACGCATATTTTCAATTAAAACACCTAATTGCAATTCTCCACGACCGCCAACTTCAAAACCATCATTTGATGGGCTTTCTTTGACAGTAATTGCTACATTTGATTCAGCTTCTGCAAATAAACGATCACGAATCATACGAGAAGTGACTTTTTCACCCTCCATACCAGCAAGTGGTGAAGAATTAACCAAAATAGAGATAGCCATTGTTGGCGGGTCAATTTTTGTTGATTCAATTGGCTTTTCAATAGCAGGATCAGAGAAAGTGTCAGAAACTGAGGCTTTATCAAGGCCAGAAATTTTTACAATATCACCAGCTTTAGCCTCTTCAACTACAATTGGATCAACACCTCTAAAAATTTGTAATTTGGTGATTCTACCCTGATCAACTACTTTGCCATCAAGATCAATAGCTTTAATATTAGCGCCAGTTTTAGCAATTCCGCTATAAATTCTACCTGTTAAGGTGCGGCCAAAAAATGGGTTTGACTCAATCAAAGTTGCAAGCATAGAAAATGGCGCAGATTCATCAAATTTTGGTGGCTCAACATGTTCTAAAATTAAATCAAAAAGTGGATTCAGGCTATCTCTTGGATCATTATCTAAATCCTTAACACACCAACCATCACGACATGCCGCATATAAAACAGGAAAATCTAATTGCTCTTCATTAGCATCAAGAGAAACGAAAAGATCGAAAATTTCATCCAAAACCTCATCAGGACGAGCATCAGAACGATCAATTTTATTAATGATAACCATTGGTTTTAAACCAAGACTTAAAGCTTTT
>Ga0257114_1000690_pt1 | contig 25912 bp, 21 predicted proteins | sample SI112_10mmetaG_FD_190149 | JGI IMG/M metagenome (GOLD analysis project Ga0257114, IMG submission 190149) | Marine microbial communities from Saanich Inlet, British Columbia, Canada - SI112_10m | ecosystem: Environmental > Aquatic > Marine > Inlet | place: Canada: British Columbia | collected...
AATCATAAATTATTAAAAAATGACTGTCCTATATTAATAGGACACAAGGCTTTTTAATGATTTAGGGTTAAAAAGATGAAGTTAAATTTACTGTTAATTTCCTATTATTAAAGGTGGGAAATGGTATAATATTCGTAAAAAGCCTCGGGAAATATAGGCCAATTAGTGATTTTTTACAGAATTTCAGGGATCATATCTCTGACAAAAAATAATTCATAGTTTTTTCCTGTAAAGAATTATTAGCCAAACGATCAGATAAATGCTCAAAAGAAATTTGATCAATATTTTGATCCTGTTTAAAGCAAGAATATGAAAAATATTCCTCACCGCTTTTTGGATCAATATGTTTTTGTAAACATTGAGCGCAGATTTGTTTCATCATACATTGCATTGGAGAATTTGTCCTTGATAAAAATTCTGCATCATCTTTAAAAATCCCCTGCAATTTATTATTTTTAGCAATTTTAACAGATTCCATCATTTTGTTACTGCCAATTGCCATAATATGATCAATTTTACCAAAAGGAATTAATAATCTTTGATCATTGGCTAATTTTTCCATCACTTGGATTATATTTCCCTCAAAAAGTAAATCTTGTTTTCTATTCACCTTAAAATTCTCTAATTCTTCAAAGCAATAAATAATCTGATCTGTAAATTTTTCGATTTTTTCCTGATAATATAAATCAGATTCTTTCCTCAAACCATTAATATAAATAATTTTACAATTGGCATTTTTAAGGGCTTTGGCAATTGAAAGAAAGGCTGCACTACCCAAAGTTCCACCAATTAGAAGAATATTTTTATTTTCTGCTATATGGCTTTTACTGCCAGTTGGTCCCATTAAAATCACTCTTTGTCCAATTGGTAACTCTGATATAATTTTAGAAGAAATACCATTTTTGATTATAATAAAGGAAATTTCATTACCATTAATTTCAGTTGCTGTTACTGCCAAAGGTTCAGCATCAAGAGAAATATTATTATGTTTTTGAGCAAAATAATGATAATTTTGTAGGCGATAAATTTGACCCTCTTTAAAATTTTTAGCTGCAAGAGGTGCTTTAATGACAATTTCAGTAATATCATTACTTAATTTGGTAATTTTTGCTATTTTTGCTTGCAATAAATCACTCAAATTTTGGCTGAAATCTTCAAAATCCAGCAAATTTTCTGATTTTGGCAATATTTTATTAATAATTGGATAGCCCTTTTTAGATGACGCCATAGCCTTTACAACATTACCAGAAAAATCTGGATGCATGTCACCAAAAAAGCTAATAGATTTTTGATCTTGAATATAGGTTAGAATATGCATTTTATTGGCTTTAACACTTCCAGATTTGGCTTTTTTTTGTCCCTTCTCATCAATTAATTGAAAATGATCATTATCTAAATTAAAATCCTCATCTTCCTTAGCGATAATAATATTTGGTTTAATGCCAGCAGCAATTAATATGGTTCTGGCAGGAAAAATTTGATCATTTGTGCTTTTGAGTGCTTTGACAGCTTGAAATTCATCCAAAATAGCCTCTTTTGGGGTGATATTTGGCACAAATTTGATATTTTCTTCAAAAGCCTTTTTCACCTCCTCATGATTAAGGTGATAAGAGGGCGAGTTTTGTAAGGAATTACGATAGAGAATTTTAACTCCGCCCCATTTTTCTAATAATTTATTAAGATTTATTGGTCTATTTTCCTTTTTAGCTTGTTTTCTTTCTTCTTCTAATTCTTGAAAATGTTGTAAAAATTCTTGAGCTATGGTTTTTTCCTCCTCATTGAGTAAAAAATCTAGATTTTGATCATATTTTTGGGCAAATTTCTCAATTTGAATTGGGTAATAGGACAAAATTTCAGTAGCAGAATCAATTGCTGTCAAACCACCACCAATCACAATTGCTGGCAGGCGAATTTGTAAATTAGAAAGAGATTTTTTGCCAAAAGCACCGCTTAATTGTAAATTCATCAAAAAATCCGAAGCTTTTCTAATACCCTTGCTAAGGTTATTTTTCAGAGCAATAATATTAGGGCTTCCTGCTCCTATACAAAGGGCAATATGATCAAAATTTAACTCTTTAAAGGCAATTTCTTTAGTAATTTGACTACCAAATCTGATGCCACCATAAAGGCGATAATTATGATTTCTTTCTAGTAAAATACGAATAATATTAAGAAAATTCTTATTCCATCTGACAGTAATGCCATATTCCATAACACCGCCAAAGCCTTTTGGGGTTCTGTTGGATAAGTCAGAAAATAATTCAGATTTATTTTGAATTGGCTTAAAAGGAACGGGATTTTTATCAAAATCTATGCCGGAAATTTCTGGATTTAAGGGTTCAATTTTTAAACCATCAATGGTGGTAACAAAATGCCCTTCTTGCAAAAGATGATAGGATAAATTAAAGCCAGCAGGGCCAGAACCAACAATTAGAATATTATTATTACTATTTTCTTTTGGTAAAAATCTCTTAAAATTTAGAGGATTCCACCTTGATAATAGGCTGTAAATTTCAAAACCATAATTAAGATTGAGAATTTCCTTTAAAATTGCCGTTTCAATTTGTGGAATATTAACAGGAGTTTGATTTTGATAAATACAGGATTTCATGCAATCATTGCAAATTCTATGGCCTGTTGCAGGGAGTAGGGGATTATCAATCATGATAGTTGCCAGGCTAGAAATTGGCAGATTTTCATGATATAAAAAGATCATTTCGGATATTTTTTCTTCCAATGGGCAGCCAGAAAGCTCAATATTATGCTGGGAAATTTTAAAATTACCCTCCTTATCTTTAAGACCTTTATTGCAATAATCCTTATCACGATGATGGCAATAGATGCAATATTTTGCTTCTCCAATAATTTTTGCAATTTCAGCTCCTTCATCAGTTATATCAAAACCATAGCGATTTCTTAGATAATTTTTATCAAGTGATAATTCATTATTATTTTCCTCTAAATTAATGAGATTATTTTGGGTAATTTTTTCTGGCAGATTAAATAAAATAGAATCCTTATATTTGATTTTTCCTATTTTGCTAAAAAGAGCCCAAGCACAAAATTTGCCATAAATTTCTAGAATTTCTTGATTTTCCTGCTCATTTTGTAGTAAATTCATAATATCAGTTGCGATATTTAATTCTGTTAAATTATCTATTCTATTTTGGATTATTTTTGTGAGATCATTGATATCAAAATCTTCAATTTCTTCAATTTTAAATTTGCGACTGATTCTTTTTTGAATGAATAATTTTTTGCAGTTAAAAAGGTCAGAAAATTGTTTTTTATAATTGTTAAGATCCAAAATTTCTTGTTCTAAATAGAATAATTCAATCAGAAATTTCTCTAAAAAAGGAGAGATGGCAATTATTAATTCACTTTCATTAGAAATATTATCAGAATTCTGGCGAGCAGATAATAATTTTTGATGAAGATCTTCTGACTCCTTTTTAAGGAAATTGCAAAATAATTGGTCAATTTGTTTCATACCATTTTTTTGATATAAATCTGGGAAGGAAAGATTATAATTAAGCTTCATTTTATCTTAAAATATGTTCTAACTATACTTTTCTACCAATTCTACAATATGGTCGATTAAATCCTTGGTTTCTATTTTATGAGAAGCTTTACCATCAATATAGACATTATGACGATCATTATTGCCGCCAGTAATGCCAATTTTGGTGTGGGCAGCTTCACCCAAGCCATTGACAACACAGCCTAATATTGAAACTTCAATAGGATTCTTGATATGAGAAGTTCTTTTTTCAACTTCAGCAACTACATCAATAACGTTAAATGCTTGGCGGGCACAAGAAGGGCAGGAAACTAAATCTAAGCCTTTAGCACGAATGCCAAGAGATTTCAGCATTTCATAAGAAATTTTTACTTCTTCAACTGGATTGGCAGAAAGTGAAACACGAATTGTATCTCCAATGCCATTCATTAAAAGATATCCCAAACCAATTGATGATTTTACAGTGCCAGAAGTAAGGCTGCCAGATTCGGTAATACCAATATGTAAAGGATAGTCGCAAATTTTTGCCAAATCTTCATAGCTACGAATTGCTAAAAATATATCAGAAGCTTTTACGCTGATTTTAATTTCAGAAAAATCATTATCTTCTAAAATTTTGATATGTCTTTGGGCTGATTCAACCAAAGCTTCTGGACAAGGAGTTTGATATTTATCAAGTAATTCTTGCTCTAATGAGCCAGCATTTACCCCAATTCTGATTGAACAGCCATAATCTTTTGCAGCTTTAATAACTTCTTTCACTTTTTGATCTGATCCAATATTTCCCGGATTGATTCTTAAACATTTTGCCCCTGCTTTTGCGGCTTCAATTGCTCTTCTATAATGAAAATGAATATCAGCAATAATTGGAATGGGGCAATGTGGAATAATTTTTGCCAAAGCTTCTGATGATTCCTTATCAGGTACAGAAATTCTCATTAATTCTGCACCAGCTTCATAACATTCATTTACTTGCTTAATTGTTGCTTCAATATCGGTGGTTAATTTATTAGTCATTGATTGAACCGAAATTGGGTTATTAGCACCAATTTTAACATTTCCGACTGAAATTTCCTTAGATTTACGACGATTAATAATGCGATAAGAACGAGTTTGTTTCATAGTTAATTATAGTATTTTTTGCAATGATTGTGCTAAATGATGCATCATTTTTTCATCATGTAATCTATTAGGTACAATACGCAGAATATCTTGACCCTTTGGCACTGTGGGATAACTAATATTTTGTAAATAAATATTATATTTTTCCAATAATGATTTGCTAATTTTTTTGGCCTTTTCAGCATCCCCAATCATTAGGGGTAAAATATGAGATTGGCTATTTATTTTGATATTATATTTTTGTAAAATATTTTTACTTTTTGTGATATTATCATGAAATTGAGTAATAAAATTTGGATTATTACGAATGATATTAATATTACTAATCGCAGCTTCAGCAATGATAGGTGGAATTGCAGTAGTAAAAATAAAGGGTGAAGCAATGGATCTTATAGCATTAATCACATCATTATCAGATGCAATATAGCCACCAATTACTCCAAAACCTTTGGCCAAAGTACCTTGTATAATGTCAATTTTATGATCTAATTTTAATTGATTTGCCTTTCCCGAGCCATTCTTGCCATAAATCCCGACAGCATGAACTTCATCCAACATGGTCATAGCATGATATTTTCTAGCTAAATGGCAAATTTCTGGAATTTTTCCAATATTGCCACTCATAGAATAGATCGATTCAAAAATAATTAATTTTGGATGGTTAATATCATGATTTTGTAATAATTCTTCCAAATGATCCATGTCATTATGTCGAAAAATATGTTTTTTTAATCCAGAATGTTTAATGCCAGAAATTATTGAAGCATGATTTTGTTCATCAGAAAAAATGATTAAATTTGGGATAATTTTTGCCAAAGCAGCAATAGTAGATTCATTAGCAATATATCCCGAGGTAAAAATTAATGAGGATTCCTTATCATGTAAATGTGATAATTCTTCTTCTAATCGAACAATTTCATTGGAGGTTCCTGAAATATTTCTGGTGCCGCCAGATCCAATTCCAGATTTTTTAAGACAATTATTGACTTTTTCAATGGTGATAGGATTTTGACCTAATGATAGATAATCATTTGAACACCAATTGATAACTTCTTGGCCATTTTGATTGTTACGGGCTTTTGGAAAATTACCACATATTCGTGAAATATTGGTAAATTCACGATATATTCCTTCTTTTTTGATATTTTTTAAAATTTTTGTAAAAAAATCACTATAGATCATGATAATTATTAAGGATTTTTATCATATATCATTATTTACAAAATAATTAAACTTGCAATATAAAATAAAATGTCTGATTATTATTTCCTCTACTATTAAGATTTATGAAGTTGGAATTTAATTCTTAATCAAAAATGCCTGCGTGATGGAATTGGTAGACATAACGGACTTAAAATCCGTGGAGCCTAGCTCGTGCCGGTTCAAGTCCGGCCGCAGGTACCATCAATCATGCCATTTTAACTTTTTGTTTTCATAATTTAAAGCAATAAGTTAAAATGGCATGATCAGAATTCAAGTCAGATTTGGAATCTATTCAAGATAAATTATCTCTTCTCAAAAAATTCTCAATATATGTTGGAATAATTAGTCTCGTGGTCTTGATTGCGATAATAGTTTTTATCATGATTTTGGCTACTGGCGAAAGCTATGATAAGGGTTGTATTAGGGATAATGGTGTTATCGAATCTTCTACCTTATCAGCGAGAGGTTATAAAACTGGTGGTGAAAAATATGAACCAAGAATTGGAGGAGGTCAAACTGGAGAATGGCAAGGTACAGGATATCGCTCTAATGGAGATGCATTTTTAATTGATGTTAGTGGTAAAACTTACACCACATCACTTTATGGCATTAATAAAAATGATATAAAAAGATGTAGAATTTGCGCTAAGCCAAAATTTAGCGAGTTGCGGAAATTTAAATTAAAATCTAATAATAGATCATATATTTCTGTTGATACTAGGGATGATAATAATAAAAAGAATGATGTTGAAGTTGTAGACAATTGTCTATGTACAAAAATTTTAGGAGTTGATGGTATAAAGAAGGATAATCTTAATGATAATCCTAGTTTGAATCATATTGATATTAGGCAGTATCCAACACCAATTAGTGACCTATCATATTGTCAGGAATATGCAGAGAGATTTGAGGTAGGATCTTGCGAAGATTCTATGCAGGGATATTGTAAACAAAATCCAAGTGATCAAGCTTGCATTGATAATCAAATTAGATTGGCAAGCCATTATTCCAATATTAAATCTATCAGTAATTATAGCTGTACTGATCAATTTTATTATGATGCTAATAATAATGATAAGTATGAGGGTGTGAGTGAAGATATTGCTTATAATAATTTAGATTTAAAATATATCAATTTAGATTATTATAAGAGGGATCATAGCCGTAAGCGTGCACTATATCAGAGCACTTGCTATTATGATGCTGGTATGGGAGCTATGATTGGTTTATTTGAAGCTAATGGTCAGGATGTTCCTGTGGAAACTTATATGTTATATTCTGAATTTTATCTCAAAGATACTGATAGCTATAGATATAAAAGTCCCAATAATCAAATTTTTCCAAGTCATATTTCGGGAGAAAAAATAAGTCTTAAATATAATGATGGTTATTATGATGATAATTCTGGTTATTATCGTATTAATTTCATTGAGGGGGTAATGACTAAGGATTTTGGTTACATCTTAAGTAAAATTGTACAAGAGGTAGAAAATTTATATGTTGGTGATGGATATTTAAAAGAATCTTTTAAAAGAATTGTTGGTAATTCCATATTCCAATTTTTAGTAAAATTTGCTTTAATATTTTATCTGGCCTTTTCTGCTCTTGGCATTATTACTGGCACAGTAGAAATATCTCGTAAGGAATTTTTTGCCAGAATTTTAAAAATAGCTCTCATATTATTTTTTACAAATCCTGGTTCTTGGGGCTGGTATAATGACATTGTTGTGGGATTTTTTATGGGTTCTATTACCACATTAAATGAATTAACATTAAATTTAGATTTTGCAACTAAGGATCCATTAATAACAATTGCAGAAGATAAATTTGGTACTTCTAATGGCCATGCTCAAAAATTTGCTTTCCCAGATCAAATGATCAAAACATTTTTTATGTCAGAAAATATCTTTATTAAATTATGGTCTTTATTATTTTCTCCATTTAATTTTGCAGGAATTTTTATCATAGCTGGTATATATGCTTTGATGTTTTATTTTTTATATATAATGGCAATGGTGGTTTTAAATTATCTTACTGCTGTAACAATTATTGTTACACTTCTTGCTATTGGTCCCATTGTCTTCCTTTTTTCTATCAATAAATTAACCATTACTTTCTTTAATCGATGGTTGGTATATATGTCATCAAGAATTATAGAAATTACCATGTTATTTTTATTGCTATATGTATTTTTATCAGCAATTAATGATAAAATTGGCCTATATCAATCCTTAAATCCAGATTCATTATTATATTTTGAATCCTGTCCTTATAGCTTATATGATCTTATGTCTTGGGGCGCTGATGTTACACATTTAAGCGATGTTGATAATTTTGTCAATGGACATATTACTAACCCGATAAGTGAAGGTGTTAGGTCGTTTTTAAAAGAGGTTTTCTCATTTTTTAGAGTCTATGTTGCTAATCCTACAAATGGTATAAAAGATATGGATGGCAATTTTATTGGTGGTAAAGATTTTTTTGAGATGATATCTATTATTATGGAGTCCTTTATATTATTATATTTTATGAATGTGATAATGGGCAAAGTGGGTTTAATTGCTGCTGCTATGATATCATATCAGCAACAAAATGCATCTGTATTTAGTGGTGCAAGGGGTATTGCTAAGGAAGGTTCCGCAATATTAGAATCGGTTCAGAAAAATGTTTCATCTGGTATAAAATTTGGTATAAAATTTGCAAGGGGTGAGTTTGCTAATGCTAGATCATTTGCTTATAGATCAGCCTCTAATATTATGAAATTTTCTCTAGAACATGATGCTGTTACAAGGAGATTGAATGATAAATTAAGTCGTGCCGATAATTATGCTGCAGGTAGTTTATCTTCTAAAATACCATCATTCACGGCTAGATCCAATTTTTATGATGCTAAGGCAGAACAAAATGCTAGAAGACATATAAATATCTTTGAAAATAATATGCAAAATATTAGAGTTGGGGTTATTTCCGATATGGGTTTGGAAGATAAAATCAGCAAAGAATCTGTTGAAAAGATTAAAAATAATCAAATTGATAAAAAGACCCTAGATGAATTAAATAATATAAATGTTAAATATAATGATCTTTGTCAAAATATTGAGTTGAAAGCAAAATTATCTGGAAAGACAGAGCGTGACTTAAGATCTTCTGTTACAAAAACAATGCTTGATAAATCTGATATTGCTATTAGAGAAGTAAATAAATATTTAACTGAGCAAGAAATTATAAAAGAATTAAATCTTTTAAAAGAAGAGTCAGAATTTTTAACTGCTCCTCAAGCCTATGATATATTAAGTGATAAATTATCATCAAAATATGATGATATCAATTTCTCAGAATCTTTAAGACAAGTTTTAAATAAGAATTTAACTGATAGGGAAATATTAGAAAATGCTAATAAAATTCAGACAGGCATAATTAATAGATTAATATCTGTTGAGCAAGATAATAATCCAAATTTCAATATTAATAATAATAAAAATTACGATGAATTGCAAGAAAAATTAAGAAAAGACGAGGGATATCAATTATTGCAATATCATATTCAAGAACATTTATCTTATAATCAAAATATTAATCGCTCTGTAAGACATTTTGCAAAAACAGATGAAATTATTGACAATATGAAATCTTTTAAATTGAAAGAAGCAGGGAAGAGAATGACTTCTAAGGCTATTAAAAATAAACGAAAAACAGCTGCTGTTGTTTCTGTTGTGTCTGTGGCTGTAGCTGCTCCTATAGTTGCAGGTGTAGCTGTTCCTTTGATTGCATCTGTTGCTGTAGGTGTAGCTGCTAAAAAAGCCTTTAATATTAGATATTTATTACCAAGAGCTATATATAGAGCTTCTAAATATTCGGTAAATCAAATATATTCAAAAAATATATCTTTCAGAGTTCATAGATCGCCATCTAGTAATAGGATGTATGATGCGCTAAATAATACATTATATAGGGTTACATTTAGCCCTAAATATGAACTATATCACCTTGCTAATTCTAAAGAAAATAAGGAATTGCGATTTGCTAGAAAGGAGGCTGAAAAACACAAACTCTTTTTAAGAGAAGTTAGTGATGCAGATAAGGATCGTTTGAAAAAAATTATAGGGAAGGAATTTGCTGAAATTACTATTGAAGATATACAAAGAAATCAAGAAAAAATTAAGAATGAGACGAGTTTGAGAGAATCAATGTCCATGTTATATCGATCCTATAGAAGTAAAAAATTATATCAAACGAAAGATAAGAATTCTGATAATTACGTACAACCTCTCGAGTCTAATTATTCTCTAAAAATTTCAGTAAATGATAATGGGGATAAAAATGAAAAGAAATAGGTTAAAAACTAATCTAAGTAACATAAAATCATCTGAAAAAGCTCTTACAGAGGCTCAAAATAAAATAATAGAAAAAATAAAACTTGAATCAGGTGAAAATGAGAATAATGAGCAAATAAGAGAGGAAATATCAGAAAATTACCCTCATGTAAAATCATTACAAACAGAATATGACAAAGCCAAGGCCAAATTGGAAGATACATTATACAAATATTCTATGAATAAGGATAAAGCTATTACATTATTACAGGAAGAGTTAAATTCATATAATGATAGTGAGTTGGAAGCTAAGAAGCAAGAGTTGAGAGAATTATATGAACGTAAATCATCATTTGGAGAGACGTTTGATATCGATGATTTTACAGATTGTCAATTACAGATAAACAATCTAGAAAAAAATATAAATGACGCTAGAATTGTAGAATTAGAATCTAGAAAGAAATCTTTAGCAGGCCATATAAAACAATTAGAAGATGCTGACATTAAATAATATTTCTATAAATAACTTCTATATTTCTTGCAACTTATTCAGCTCATCATTATTTATTTTTAATAATTTGCCAAAAGTAAATTATATTTTACGCTTAATTGCAGGTTTAGAGAAAGATCAAAGATCTAAAATATTCTGGAATGATCAAAAAATAGTAGATATTTATTATCTTTATTCTAGCGACATTAATTATATTCCTCAAAAGAATAATTTGGATCAAGAATTAACCATCAAGCAAAATTTTGATTTTTTATCATCATTATCAGAAACGCAATCATTAGCTGATTCAGCAATTTTATATTTTGAGTTGGAAAATCTTATAAATCATAAGATTAAGAACTTAGATGATGAAGAAATGCAAAAGGTTAAATTAAGTCAATTAATTTTCTCTCCAAAGACAATGTGGATTTTAGAAAAACCAGATCAATTTTTATCACAAAAATGGCAAGAAAAATTATTCAATTTAATATCAGTTAGAATAAAAGAGGGTGGTTTGGTAATAATATCTTCTGATAATAAGATATTTAATAAAATTGGACAAAATATAAATTTAAATGACCTCATCAATAGTAAAAATATTTGATCATAATCTATTAATAAAAAATCGTAATCGATCAGTTAAATCTTTTAAGAATGTTAATTTTGTGCATCATTTAATAGCGGATTTGATGTTAGAAATTATGCTAGATCAAAAGAATAATTTTGATAATATTTTAGAAATTTCATCTTTAGATAATTATCTTTTGGAAAAAATTAGACAAAAAATGTCTAAATCTAATATATTTTCAGCACAATTATCCCCTTTTATAGCGAAATTAGACAATTTTCGTCCAAAAATCATTATGAATGATGAATTCATATCTTTTAAAAAAGACAGCTTTGATTTGGTTTTTTCTAATTTAAATACTCATTTTTATAATGATTTATTGGGGTTTTTTATTCAATCTCATCATATTTTAAGAAAAAAGGGCTTTTTTATTGCCAGCCTTATTGCTAATGATAGCTTTACAATGTTAAGGCAAATATTTAATGAAATTGAAATTGAAGAATATCAAAGATTTGCACCAAGATTTATTCCTACAACTGATATAAAGACAGTTGGAATGTTAATGCAAAAAGCAGGATTTAAGGATGTTGTTTTAACCATTGAGGAGGTCAAAATCACTTATCAAAACCCTGAAAATATTTTTAAGGATATTAAAAATTCAGCTTCAGGAAATATTATGTTTGATCGTAGTAAAAAATTTATGTCTAAAGGTTTTTATAAGAAAATTTGCGATAAATTGGAAGAGAGAAAATCGGACGGTAGGATCGAAATAAATCTTAATATTATTATGGTTCTTGGTTATAAATAATACCATTTCCCATCTAAAAAACTATGTTAAAAGATTGAACAATCTAGCTTCATCTTTTTATCTAATATTAGCAAAAAGCTTCAGGAAATATAGGCATATTACCCTCATTTTTTACAAATATCAAATAAAAATATTTTGCTATATTGTCCATTTTTAAATGGGAAATGGTATTATACTCCCCAAAATCAGAGTTTTGACCCTCCTGTAAGAGGGTTCAACTCCCCCTATGGGGGAGTTAGAATCGCGAAGCGATTATGGTGGGGGTAGATACGACAAAGTGCATAATAAATAGCATCATTAATTTAAAAAATATTTAGCCTTTAAACAATATATCATCCAATTTCTGATCAAATCTTTCTATTGGTAATTTATTTTCTGATAATTGTTCCAAAAAAGCTAAACCAATAAATTTAGAATGATAATTTTCCCCATGATATTTACTAATTAATCTATCATAAAAACCTCCTCCCATACCAATTCTATTATTATCCTTATCAAAAGCCACTAAGGGACAAAATATAAGATCCATAATTTTATCAGAAAGAATAATAGGCTCTAAAATTTTAGAAATTTTTGGATTTGGCTTAATGTTATCGTCAGATAATTTGCCAAATCTTAAATTTTGATCAATAATTTTTGGCAGAAAAATCTGATAATTATTATTTTCTAAAAATTCTATCAAATAATCTAATTTTACTTCATTATTAATTGGGTGATAAAGAGCAATATTTTGTATATTTTTTTGTAATTTTAGATAATTTATTGCCTTCAAACAAATTTCTTCTGATTTTTTTTGAATATAATCAGGAGATAAATTTAATCTTTTATTAAAAAAATATTCTCTAATTTTAATTTTCTCCTCTTGAGACATAAAGTTGCATTATTTTGGCTGAAGTTTCTTCTACTGACCTTCTTGTAACATCAATTATTGGACATTTAAGGCGAGAAAATAGAATTCGTGATTCGGCAATTTCATTTTTAATTTTATCAATTTTAATATAATCTGTTTCAAGATTAGTATCTCCCATAGAATTAACCCTTACTTGCCTAACTTGCAATAATTTTTCTGGATTAATTGTTAAGCCAACAATTAGCGGCTTTTTGACACCGTAAATTTCTTTGGGAAAGAAATCTAATGTTACAAAGGGAATATTAGCAGTTTTATAACCACGACAAGATAAAAAAACCGAAGTAGGGGATTTGGAGGTGCGAGAAACACCAATTATTATAATGTCGGCAGAATCTAAATCTCTAGCTTTTTGTCCATCATCATGCTCGATTGTATAATTAATTGCTTCAACTTTAGAGAAATATTCTTCATCTAAAATATGTTGCCTACCAATTGATCCAGTAACATCCATTTTTAAATATCGAGAAAATTGACCAATAATGCGTGATAGGGCAGAAATGCAAGGTAAATCTAATTTATTACAATGATTTTTTAGATCAAGAATTAAATCATCTTGTAAAATGGTATAAAGAATGATGCCAGGATTTTGGCTAATGCTTTCTTTGATTTTTTCAATTTGATTGGAACTACGAGTTAAGGGCCAAATAAACTCCTCAACTTCTAAATTTTCAAATTGTGAAATAACAGCACGAGAAATAGCCCCAAGAGTTTCACCAGTTGAGTCAGAAATAAGATGAAGATTAGTTTTTTTCATGAAAATAATAATAAGTGTTATAACTATCCTCCTTACCTTAACTACCCCTAAGTGGGGATAAAAGCGAAAAAGAGCTTTTATAAAATCTTCGATTTCGGTGGGAGTGGATGCCGCAAATAAATACACTCTTTGTTAATAATTTTATATTTCTTGAGTTGTTAAATCAAGCTTTTACCATTTAAAAATAGATCATTTAAATTTACAACATAATTTATGATATCATATATTATCATCTCAATCCTTCTAATAGCCTTAATTTTAATTTCTATCAAATTCCATAAATATAAAAAAATTGCTAATGCTGAATTTGAATTTTATGAAAATAAATTAGAAGAGGAGGAGTCGAGTAAAAAAGAAATTATCGCAGAATATGATAGTAAAAAACATCTTTTAGAAAATCCTCACCCTGAAGATTTTAATGTTGAAAATAAAGATATTAAGCAGGATTTAGATCAAAGAACTGATAAGATTTATGATTATTTAGTCAAAATATCTAATCAAATTGATCATTTACATTATCATCAGCTTCATATTGCGCAAATTGAGTCTAAAAGATCGAAATCTCAGATTTTAACTTTACAGGAGCATCATAATTATATTGAATATATTTTACAAATTCACAATGCTAAATCCAAAATTGACTATTTTAGTTATTCTTTAATTGCAACTGAAATTAAGATTCTGCCTTTTACCTTTTTTGTATTAAGACCGGATAAAAATATTATTATTGATACGAAATTACTGCAATTTATTTGGGAATTTCAACAGAATAAAAAGCAAAAAACCAATCAAGAAGCAGAAGATATTTTAACTGATAGAATAAATAAATATTTTAATATTATTGCCAATGAAAAATATGAAAAAAATATTCAATCATATTTTGTTGATAAAAGCCTAACTATGTCAGATAAGGAAAATATTATTATAGCAATTGTGCCAACTGCTAATAATTTATCATTAATCAATAATTTAATTTTAGATGATGAGGAGAAAAAATATCATCTGATTGATTCTAGTGAATTATATAAATTCTTATAATTGTGCAAATTTCATTTAATTCTCAAATTTTTAATTTGGATCAAAATCAAATTGTTATTTTTAAAGAATTAGAAAGAATTTCAAACAATATTCAAAGAAAAAGAAATTTCTGGCAAAAATTATTTCCCAAAGATAATATAAAAAGCCTTTACATTCATGGTTCTGTTGGCAGGGGTAAATCTATGATGATGAATCATTTTTTTACTGCAATTAAGGTGGAAAAATCCTATTTTCATTTTAATGATTTTATGCAAAAAATTCACAGAAATTTACATGATGTCAGATCAGAAAATTTGGATAAAAATCATATTCTAAAAATTACTATCGATAAAATTCTTAAAGATTCAAAAATCTTATGTTTAGATGAATTTCAAATCCATGATATTGTAGATGCAATGATTTTAAGCGATATTTTTAAATATATTTTTAAGCAAAATATCATAGTCATTTTTACTTCTAACGCTTATCCTTTAGATTTATATAAGAATGGTTTACAAAGGGAATATTTTGTAAAATTTATTAAAAATATTCTATTTAAAGAGGCTAAAATTCTAAATTTGGATGGTAATAATGATTATCGTTCAGAAAATATTGATCCTAATAGTAATTTTTTTCATCCAATCACTGAATTTAATCAAAAATTATTTAATAATATTTTAGAACAAAAATTATCGGGTGCTAAAATGCAAAAATGGCAATGCGAAATTTTGGGTCGTAAAGTAACAATTAAAAATAGCTATAAGGATTTGGCTGTTATTGATTTTGTGGAATTATTCTCTGACAATTCTGGAGTTGTTGATTATATGGAAATTTGTAAAAAATTTAATGTTATTTTTATCAAAAATTTACCTAAATTAGGAAATGATTTAAATAATGAAGCTAAGAGATTTATTCTATTTTTGGATGAATCTTATGAAAATAATGTTCAGTTAGTCATATTATCAGAAAATTCGATTGATAAAATATATGAGGATGGTTTATTATATGATCTATTTCAAAGGGCAACTTCTCGATTAAAGCAATTGACCAATCGCCGCCAAAAAACTAATAAATAATATGAAATATTTAACTTTAATATTATTCCTTTTTTTAATTTCTTGCAAAACTGGCTATATTATTGAATTGCCAGATGATACAAATTATGAACAAAAAATTCATGAAACTATAGAAATTGATGAAGATAGTACCTTTTTGGATATGATCTTCAGAAAAAAGACTAAAATTGCACTTTTATTGCCCCTAAGTGGGAAATATCAAAATATTGGTCAGGAATTATTAAATTCTGCCCATTTATCACTATATAAAAATGATCCTAAAAATAATATAGAATTAGTAATTTTTGATAGTAAGGGTACAGAATTTGGTGCTAAAAGGGCAATTATGGATATTATATCTCAAGATATTAAAATTGTCATAGGACCTTTATTTAGTGCTTCGACTGAATCTATCATTGATATTGTTGCTGATAATGATTTGGTAATCTTATCTCTTTCTAATAATGACAAATTACGAAATAAAAAAAATATCTTTGTCACAGGAATTTCAATTGAACAACAAGTGGAAAGATTGGTGGAATATACTATGGATCAGGGTTTGAGTAGCTTTTCTGTTATTGCTCCAAATAATTCCTATGGTTTAAAAGTTGCCAATTCCCTAAGAGATGTTGCTAATAGAAAGGATGGTTATTTTGTAGCAAGTAGCTTTTATAAAAATCAGGAACAAATTGATAAATCTGTTATAAAAATCCTAAATTCCTATTCCATTTCACAAAGTGCCTATGATGATTTGAGTGAAGAAGATAAGGAGAAATCATTGGCTGAAATTCCAATCGAAGAGGAAGATAAAATTTATTCCGACAATATTTTAATAGCTGATTCTGGTGATAATTTAAAATTAATTTTAGAATCAATCAAAAAACATAATATTGACCAGAAAAAAATACAAATTTTAGGCCTAAAAGAGTGGGACAAAATATCCACCCTCTATAATTATAATGCTTCTGGTGCTTGGATTACTTCTTCTAATCCTTATATTTATAAAAAATATGAATATTTATATTATGATAATTTCAAGAAAATTCCAAATAGGGTAACAAGTGTAATTTATGATATGATTTGGTCAGTAATTGAATTATCTTATGATAAGGGTTATTTGGAATTGGATGATTTTATTTCTGAAAAATCAGGATTTGAAGCAATTGATGGAAGTTTTAGATTTTTAGAAAATGGTATAATACAAAGAAATTTTGCAATTTTAGAAATTTCAGATGGTAAATTTAAAATTATAGATCAGGATAGTAGATATTTCTTAGAATATTAATAACTTCCCCTAAGAGGAAGTCAAAATTTGCAAAGTAGATTTTGGTGTGGTACATGCCACAGACTTCTTCTTAAACTCCCTCTAAAAAAAAGCAAGCCTCTTTTTTGAGTCAAAGCAATCTTTGATTGCTTTGGTGGGGATGGATGAAACAAATATAAAATCAATAACCCCAAAAATTATCCTTAAAATTATCTTTAATAAATTTCTTATGTAATTTCTCTTCTTCTTCTGAAATTCCAAAATTACGAGAATCTAATTTTTGAGTTTTCTTCTGAGTAATTACATTATCTTCTTCTTTTGCCACTTGCTTTTGCTCTTCAAATAAACTTCTTTGATTGCCGCCAAGCATTTCAATATAAACATCAGCCAAGAGTTCGGCATCAAGAAGGGCTCCATGTTTTTCCCTTCTGGAAAGGTCGATTTTAAATCTTTTACAAAGAGCATCGAGAGAATTTTTGGCACCAGGATATTTATTCCTAGCCATAATTAAGGAATCTTTGATAAATCTTCTTTCAATAATTTCCAAACCACATTGCCTTAATTCATAATTGATAAATTTCATATCAAAAGCAGCATTATGAATCACAAGATTAGTATCTTTGATAAAATCAACAAAATCTTCTGCAATATCAGCGAATTTTGGTTTATCTTTTAGAAAATCTTCTGAAATAGCATGAACTTTAAAAGCAGCTTCTGGCATGTCTCTTTCAGGATTAATATAAATATGAAAAACATTGCCAGTTTTGACTTGATCAATAATTTCAACACAGCCAATTTCAACAATGCGATGGCCATCCTTGGGATCAAGACCAGTTGTTTCTGTATCTAGGGAAATTTCTCTCATAATTCTATGGAATTTAGTAAAATCATATTATATAATCATATTTCTATTATACAATTAAATATAAGTTAATTTATTATGGTACCAGAGTCAAAATTGCCTCCTGAGCAAAGAAGTCAGAATGCTACAGTAGGAGCTACGAATTATGAAAATGGTGAAGCTGTAGCTGATGGCCACATAAATCACAGACCTAATCCAAGACCTAATTCACATGTAGCAATTACTGTAGAAGGAAAACCTTTGGCAAGTAATGGTCAAACAAGTAATGAATATAGGGCAGGATTAGCTGAGACATTTGGTACTGGAAGTAAGAAAGGATGTTGTAATATAAGTTAAGTTTTTACAAGTGAAAATAATCTTCATGGGAACGCCAAATTTTGCTGTTCCCACTTTACAAAAATTAATCAATGAACCCCAAATTGAAATTATTGGGGTCTATACAAAAGAGCCAAAAATTGCGGGTAGGGGGCATAAAATCCAAAATTCCCCAATTCATAATTTGGCTTTAGATCATAATTTGCCTATTTTTTACCCTAAAAGCCTAAAATCTGAAGAAGAAAAACAAAAATTCATTAATTTAAAAGCTGATTTTGCTGTGATTGTAGCTTATGGCTTAATTTTACCAAAGGAAATTATTGATGGTACAAAATTTGGATGTTTAAATATTCATCCTTCAATCTTACCAAAATGGCGTGGTGCTGCACCGATAGAACGCTCAATGATGGCAGGAGATAAAAAAACAGCAATTGCAATTATTAAGATGGATGAAAATCTTGATTCTGGCGATATTATTACTATGGAAAAGTTAGAAATTGATCAAAAAATCCATTGTAGAGATTTTTATGAGCAATTAAGCAATAAGGGTGCTGATATTGCGCTAAAAACTTTAAAAAATATTGCTTCTGGTAATTATCAATCAATTCCACAAAATCATGAGGAGGCAACATATGCTAAAAAAATAGAAAAATCTGAATTTTTATTAGATTTTCATCAGGATGTGAATGATATTTATAATAAAATTAGGGCTTTAAATGGCTGTGGCTCTGCCTATTTTATGATGAATAATGAGAGGATTAAAATCCATGAGGCCGAAATATTAACTGAAAAAGCAGGTCAAAAAGATTTTAATATTAGCAAATCAGACTTTACTATTAATTGCCAAAATGGTGCTATTCGGCCAATAATTTTACAAAAATCAGGCAAAAATAAAGTAACTTTAAAAGAATTTTTAACTCAAATTAACTAATTTTGTTAGAAAATATTCTCTTAAAATATGATAATCCTAAAATTAATTTTTTATCTGGCTGGGGTCAAAAAAGTGATAATATTTTAAATTTCCCCTATCAAATTGATAATATTGATTATTTATCCTATAATTCCATTGATAAATTTTTCCATAAATTAAAATTACAAAATCCACAAATCATAATAGGTTGGAGCTTGGGAGGTCAAATTGCCATTAATGCTATTTTACAAAATATCATTAATCCTAAATTATTGATCTTATTATCTACATCATTTCAATTTTTATCTCAAAATTCTTATAAAATTGGAGTTGATGGTAAAATTTATGATAATTTTTGTGATAATTTATCCAACAATCCTGAAAAATTATTAAAAAAATTTCATTTAATGATGTTGCAAGGTGATGAAAGATTTCCAGAATTGAAAAATCAATATATTTATAGTAAAAATTTTGATAATTTGCAATATTGGTTAGATTATTTGGTTAATTTCTCTGCTTTTGATCTAAATTTTGATAATTTTTGTCCAACAGAATTGATTTATGGTAAAAATGATCAAATAGTAAATTATAAGCAAGCTCATTTATTTCATGAAAAGATTAAAAATTCCAATTTATCTATTTTAGAAAAATATTCACATCTTCCATTTTGCTTATGATTTATTTTTTTGCATAATTTTTAGGTATTATAGGATTTTTCCTAGCAATATTAGCCTTTTTGTTAAAAGAAGATAGAAAATTAAAAATATTAGCGAGCTTTTCTAGCTTTATCACCTCAATTCATTTCTTTTTGATAGAAGCTTATAGCGGTTCTATCACAGCATTAATTTCTACTTCTCGTTTTTTATATCAATTAATTTTAAGAATCGATATTTGCCACCATTTTATATAATATTTTATCTTATTTTTGGGCAATATTTTATCGCAATATTTCTGATATATTATCAATTATGGGAGGTATATGTGGCACAATATCCGTATTTTATTTTAGTGGCATTAGGATGAGAATTTTATCAATTATAACTGATATATTTTGGCTCAGCTATAATATAATTAATTTTTCAATAGGTGGTATGATGGCTGGAATTTTTATGATTATTGCCCATATGCTTAGCATTTATAGGATAAAAAAATATTCTTAAAAGAAATTTAAAATAATTAGTTGACTTACTTAAATAGCGTTCTTATAATCAATCTCTTCACGCAGTAATTGGAGACAAAAACTGCGATGTTGTTTTAAAATCGTGAATAATTGACACATATGAATAATATATCGGATTCTAACAGCCGATATATCAAATTCAATTTTAAATTGTTGTTTAATTTTTTAGTAAATTAACAGACAGTTCTATAAAATAATTAATTTTGTTCTGCATGTAAATTATACAAAATATTAAAGAGCATTCGATGGATGCCTTGGCGTTAGCAGGCGACGAAGGACGTAACAGGCTGCGATAAGCCTCGGGTAGCTGCCAATAAGCTTTGATCCGAGGATTTCCGAATGGGGAAACCCACCTCTTTACGAGGTATCTCTAGCTGAATACATAGGTTAGAGAAGCGAACCTGGTGAACTGAAATATCTAAGTAGCCAGAGGAAAGGACATCAACAGAGACTCCGTTAGTAGTGACGAGCGAACGCGGATTAGGCCAGTTTTGTTAGTGTAAAAACTAGAATAACCTGGAAAGGTTAGCCATAGTGGGTGATAGCCCCGTATAGGTAAAAAGCACTAGCAAACGTGAGTAGGACGGGACACGTGAAATCTTGTCTGAATATGGGAGGACCATCTTCCAAGCCTAAGTACTCGCTAGCGACCGATAGTGAACAAGTACCGTGAGGGAAAGGTGAAAAGAACCCCGATAAGGGGAGTGAAATAGACACTGAAATCGAATGCTTACAAGCAGTCAGAGCGAAAATGCTCTTTTAAATGTTTAATATGTAAACCCCCACCAATAATCGCTTCGCGATTCTGACTCCCCCTTACGGAGGAGCCAAAGTGATAAAATCTCTTTAGTGGGGGTAAACTTATCCTTATCCATTGTGAGTTTTAAAATACTCATTTAAATGGATAAGTTTTTAGTAATTTGTAGGCAAAAATATTTTTTGGGATTTTAGTGTAGTTATCTACATGAAATTTCAAAAAATATTTTTAACGCCAAAATTGCAAAAAATTATACATTTAAATGAGCATTTTTGTGATGGCGTACCTTTTGTATAATGGGTCAGCGACTTAATCTGTCATGCAAGCTTAAGCCAATATAGGTGTAGGCGTAGCGAAAGCGAGTCTTAACAGGGCGTTTAGTATGGCGGATTAGACCCGAAACCGGATGATCTAGTTATGGCCAGGTTGAAGGTAAGGTAACACTTACTGGAGGACCGAACACACTAATGTTGAAAAATTAGGTGATGAGCTGTGACTAGGGGTGAAAGGCCAATCAAATCCGGATATAGCTGGTTCTCCACGAAATCTATTTAGGTAGAGCGTCATATGTTTACCTTCGGGGGTAGAGCACTGTATAGGCTAGGGGGTCCAAAAGACTTACCAAACCTTAACAAACTCCGAATACCGAAGAGTATAGTATGGCAGACAGACAGCGGGTGCTAAGGTCCGTTGTCGAGAGGGAAACAGCCCAGATCGCCGTCTAAGGTCCCAAAATTATTGCTAAGTGGTAAAGGAAGTGATTAGACCAAAACAACCAGGAGGTTGGCTTAGAAGCAGCCATCCTTTAAAGAAAGCGTAATAGCTCACTGGTCTAAATAAGTCTTTTTGCGCCGAAAATGTAACGGGGCTCAAGCAATATACCGAAGACGCGAATTCGTAGATCAAATTTATTTAAATTTAACATAAAAATTATGAAATTATTAATAAATATAATATTAGTATTTTTATTTAGTTCCTGTACTTATACAAAAATTTCATCTTTTGATCATAGAAGCCCTGCTTTAAATGCAAATTTCAAAGAAGAAATAGACTACTCAAAATTAAAGTCTTCTACTTCAGATTGCGTTGAATCAATAAATGCAAATGGTAGTATAAGTGTTGTTGAAACTGCAAAGAAAGCAGGTATAAAAAGAATCCTTTTTGTTGACTCAAAAACAATTCAAAAAACTTCTTTTAACCCCTTGGGTATTTTTATTTTAATGCCTATTATGCCTTCAATAGAGCAGTGTATAACAGTGCATGGTTACTAATAATTTCCAGTACTAAATTGTACTGGAATAAGTTTAAATGGGTTTTGATCTACGAGTGGTAGTGGAGCGTTGTGTAAGTCTGTGAAGGTGAATCGTGAGGTTTGCTGGAGATATCACAAGTGAGAATGCTGACATGAGTAACGATAAAGCAGGTGAGAAACCTGCTCGCCGAAAATCTAAGGTTTCCTTCGTTAAGCTAATCTTCGAAGGGTTAGTCGGTACCTAAGGCGAGGCCGAAAGGCGTAGTCGATGGAAATCAGGTTAATATTCCTGAACCGGCGGGTGAGTGACGAATTCCATTATCTTGTATTCCCTTATTGGATTGAGGATGCAAGGTTTGGGGTTCCAGGAAATAGCCCCCGCATTAGGCCGTACCAAAACCAACACAGGTAGATGGGTTGAGAATACTAAGGCGCTTGAGAGAACTGTACTGAAGGAACTAGGCAAATTGCATCCGTAACTTTGGAAGAAGGATGACCTATTATTGGGCAACCAGTAATAGGTGGCACAGAAATGGGGGTAGCGACTGTTTATCTAAAACATAGGGCTCTGCTAAATCGTAAAGATGATGTATAGGGTCTGACGCCTGCCCGGTGCTGGAAGGTTAATTGATGGAGTGCAAGCTCCTGATCGAAGCCCCAGTAAACGGCGGCCGTAACTATGACGGTCCTAAGGTAGCGAAATTCCTTGTCGGGTAAGTTCCGACCCGCACGAATGGCGTAACGACTTCCCCACTGTCTCCAGTACAGACTCAGTGAAATTGAATTTGCCGTTAAGATGCGGTATTCCTACGGTTAGACGGAAAGACCCCGTGCACCTTTACTATAGCTTTGCATTGAATTTAAGACTAAAATGTGTAGGATAGGTGGGAGACTTTGAAGCTGGTTCGTCAGGATCAGTGGAGTCACCCTTGAAATACCACCCTTTTTATTTTTAAATTCTAACCATAATATCTTAACGATATTTGGGACATTGTATGGTGGGTAGTTTGACTGGGGCGGTCGCCTCCTAAAGAGTAACGGAGGCGCGCAATGGTAAGCTCAGACTGGTCGGAAATCAGTTGTAGAGTGTAATGGCACAAGCTTGCCTGACTGCGAGACGTACAAGTCGAGCAGAGACGAAAGTCGGTCATAGTGATCCGGTGGTTCTGCATGGAAGGGCCATCGCTCAACGGATAAAAGGTACGCCGGGGATAACAGGCTGATGATTCCCAAGAGTTCATATCGACGGAATCGTTTGGCACCTCGATGTCGACTCATCACATCCTGGGGCTGAAGAAGGTCCCAAGGGTTCGGCTGTTCGCCGATTAAAGTGGTACGTGAGTTGGGTTCAGAACGTCGTGAGACAGTTCGGTCCCTATCTGCCGTAGGTGTTTGGAAAATTGAGAGGAGCTGACCCTAGTACGAGAGGACCGGGTTGGACATACCAATGGTGTTCCAGTTGTTCCGCCAGGGGCATTGCTGGGTAGCTAAGTATGGACGGGATAACCGCTGAAAGCATCTAAGCGGGAAGCCTCCCTCAAAACTAGTTTTCCCCATTAGGGTCGTGGTAGACTACCACGTTGATAGGCTGGGTGTGTAAGCATAGCAATATGTTCAGCTAACCAGTACTAATAACCCGATCGATTTTGTATGTTAAATTTACATGCAGTATCAAATTAATTATAATATGTCAATTATTCCGATGATTCCTATTTTGTGATGGGTAATATTTTTTGGCTTGATGATCATAGCGTCATGGAACCACTCGATACATTCCGAACTCGCCAGTGAAATGTGAGCTGCGCCGATGGTACTTGGTTTTTTAGCCTGGGAGAGTAGGTTGTCATCAAGCTTAGAAATATTATCCATCTTTTCTTTCTTTCTATTTAATGTCAGTTCCATTCTTTATATAGATGATAATTGGTATAACTTATCTATATTAATAAATCTTAAAATTTTTTACATGACATTTATAATACTTCAAGATATAACTAGCAGAACCTAAAAAACTCAATTTCCTTTTTTCTTAAAATTTTTGATTATTTTTTATTCAAACTGATAATTTTTGGTAAAATAAGCTGTAAATTGTTATAAAAATTGGGCGTAAAAAATTATATATATGTAAAATACTTTATGGGAGAATTGTTGCTTAAAAAAAATATTAATAGAAGATCCAAAAGATTGTATTGAAAAACATAAAAAATATAAAATTTATGGAGGTATAGAAGGTGCAAAAATGGAATTTCAATTAAAATCAGGCGGGACAATTCAATGTGATAGTTTTATAGGTTGTAATCAGGTTACAACATATGTTGAAGGTAAAAGGGTAGATTATTTGGTAATTAAGTATAAATTCTCATCAAAAGAAAAAAAAATTAAAATCGATGATATAGATAAAATTAAATACGAAACTTTTTTACCTCTAGTTGTTAAGAAAATAGAGAATATTAATCTAGGAGAAGAATTTTTTTGCAAAATGTATGCAACTGATTTTAAAAATGTAGAGTCAAATAAAAAAGATGAAGTAAAATTTATTATTCTTGAAAATGGAGATGAAAATTCTCGATTTGATGGATTTCAAAAGCTTTATGGAATAAACCCTTTTCAGGCTATTATAGACTTTATGGAAGAAAAAAAATTAGTTTTACAAAAGATTCTTCTAATATTGATTTTAATTATTCTCTTCTTACCAGCGATAAATATATTGAATCACAATTAATTCCAAAGGGTGTTTTACCAAAAACTTCATTATTAACTGATAAATTTACTATTTTAACTCCAGAAATGAAAGATATAATTAACAATTTTTCATTTCCTGCTATAATAAAACCTAATAACCTAGCCAAGGGAAAAGGAGTTTTTCCGTTTAGTAATAAAGAAGAATGTTTAAAATTTTTCAGTGAAGGATCAACATATGGTTTAGCATTTCCATCATCCAGTATTTTGTTACAAGAAATAATGTATTCAAAACATAAAGTAGAAAAAGATGATCAATATTTTGAACCAACTGGAAGATTAATTACTTTAGATGTGTATGATCCAAAAACAAAAACAATATGTAGTTATGGTTTTGGTGCTTATGATAAATTAGCACCTAAACCGTTATCTTCTGAAATAACTACTGAAAGCATAGTATCTAATATTTCAAATAATAGAGAGTGTTCATCAAAATTAACATATGAACAATTTAATCTAGCTTTTGATGGTTTTTTTTCAGTAAAAGAAGAAATGTATCAAAGAATGATGTATCGGTATGATAGGGAAAAACCAGAAAATCATATAAAACCTTCCTCACACTCACAACACAATAAATGTTGTTCGATTCTATAGAATTAGAAGTAATAATATCAGAGGAAGAGCAGAAGCCAAGAACTGCACCCATTTGTTAGACCATTATTTTTTAAAAAGTCTACGACTTTTTAAAAAATAATGGTCTAACAAATGGGTGCAGTTCTAATTTAATATATCAATAATAAGCAAAAAAACTAGATAAATCAAGCTTTTCTGGCTATTTTTATCAAATAAATTCAAACAAAATTTTATAAAATAACTTTGCTAAACTTTGGCAAAAATAACAAAATTAAACAGTTTCAAATCTATAAATTAGATAAT
>Ga0257114_1000691_pt1 | contig 25892 bp, 15 predicted proteins | sample SI112_10mmetaG_FD_190149 | JGI IMG/M metagenome (GOLD analysis project Ga0257114, IMG submission 190149) | Marine microbial communities from Saanich Inlet, British Columbia, Canada - SI112_10m | ecosystem: Environmental > Aquatic > Marine > Inlet | place: Canada: British Columbia | collected...
AAGGCGAGAGATTCAAAAACGGGCGCTGAGGTGGTGGCGGTGAAGATCGAACCGGTCGATGATAGTGCGAACGGTGTGGCGAGTGCGCTTGGGCGAGAGTTTGAGTTGATGCGTCGAGTCAAAGCTTCCGATCCGCGATGTTTTCCCGCGCCGTTGTTTTTCGGGGAACAAAGCGTCATGGGCAAACGTTCGCGAGTGTTGGTCATGGATTTGCTCGGCTCTAGTTTAGAAGACATCTCACAAAGCGTGATGCTTGGCACTGGATTTACGCGAGTGACGACGGCGCGGATCGCGAAGCGGCTGTTTACGGCGCTCGAAGCGATGCAGCGAGTCAGCGTCGTTCACGGCGACATCAAGCCGGACAACTTGTGCACAGAAGTCCAAGCGAACGACGGCAAGAAAAGGAATGGAATTCTCCTCGTCGACTTTGGAGAAGCCGTGATTTTCGACGACCCATCGTACTCGGCGCGCATTCATGAGGAAGTCCCTCGGCATCTTTGGCGCGGCACGTGGCTCTTCAGCAGCGCCAACGTCGACGGCGGCTCTGCTCTCGCCCCTCGTGACGATTTGGAGAGCGCCATCTTCACCCTCGCCTACCTGCGCACTGGTCGTTTACCATGGACCCACGTCATCGATGATTTCGGCGACACCGAGCTCGACGTGCGAGTTTTAGCTCCAATCAAGCGCGCCGTCGATTCCGGCGCCGCGTTGCTCTCGCCTCGCGGCGCCGAAGCCCCGGCGCCCGAATGCGACGACGCCGACGTCGTCTTCTTCCACCGCGTACTCACCCACGCTCGCGGTTTAGCCATAGAAGATCTTCCCGATTACCAGTTTTTGCAGCGATGCGTGCAAGATTGGCGAAACGCTTTAGACGCGCCGTACGACTGGCAACGGCGCTGAGATTTTTGGAATGCAAACGACCAACCTCATTGTCGCGCGCCATGCCGCCCGCGACGTCGTCCGACTTCGCTCGTCGCGCGCGCGCGATAGAAAATGCGATACTGCGCCTCGCCGAAGACAGCACGCGCGCCATCACGCCCGAAATCGCGCGCGAGACGGTGGCGAAGCTCGACGAAGCGCCGCGATTGGATGCGCGATTGGACGAAAACGACGCGCGGTGCGTCGAACACGCGTGGCACCGCGCCGCGGTGGCGCTCGTGCGCGAAGCGCAAACGCGGGGCGTCGGAGTGATGCGGTATGGCGGTGGGAAGGAGGTGGTGGAGGCGACGGATCGGGACGGGACGAGCGGACGCGCGGCGTTGGCGCGGTTGTTCGAACACGCGTTGACGCTCGTTGAAGCGAGCGAGAGCGCGGTGAGCGGAGGGATGATTTTCACGACGATTGAGATCGTGCTCGAGGCGTGCACGATCGCGGAGGCGGAGGACGTGCTGCTGTGGTGCGATGAGAATAAGACGCGCCTGCGAGAGACGACGATTTGGAAAAAGGGCAAACTGCCGACGCTTCGAATGTTGATCGCGCTCGCGAAGCGGTGCGTGGGGCGAAGCTCGGACGAGGCACGGGTGAAAGGGCGGGCGTTGGTTTTGATAAGCTGGTTCATGGGTCTGAGCGATCGATCGGGGATGAATAAGAATGGCGATAGTAATCCGGAGACGACGGCTATTTTTGAGCAAGAGGAGTGGTTGCGGGAAGAGCTCGAGGACGGCGTCGGGGTGGATGCGGACGTGAAGATTAAGATGGAGGTCGACAGCGGCGAAGGTGATGTAGCAGCAGACGACGACGACAACGAGTTTGGCGTAGACGACGCGTTTCATCGCACGTTTTGGTCGCTCCAGCAGTATTTTCAAGACCCGCCGACGACGATGTCCAAAAATGGCGCGTGGAATAGCTTTCACGCCATCTTGTGCGTGGTTCTGGACAAGTTCGAGGCGTTCCCTCTGGGTGAGACGGCGGGAACGATTGACGAGGAGCCAGAATCGGAAAAGCGAAAAATGATTGGGCATCGCTTTCTCACCGCGAGACGCCTGCTGCCTTTGCAGATGCAGGATTTCGTGTTTCGTCGTCAAATTTTAATTCAGGCGGTCTTCTTCTTACAGTATATGGATAACGAAAAGTTTAAGGAGCACGTCGTGGACGACGAAGTCACGGAATTGTCCGAGCGAGTGATGAAGATCTTGAAACGCACCGGACCGAACGCCGTCGCCGACGCTGGCATCATCGAGAACGCCTTGGAAGACGAGTTGAGTTGGCGCAAGTGGAAAGAGCAAGGTTGCCCGAGCTTTGAGAAGCAACCGATCGATTTCGAGACCGAACCGATGCCTGATAATTGGGACAAAAAGTATTCGAACTGGCCGCCCGATCAGTATCCACCCGATGATCCAAATCTGAAACACGATTTCGATCACCCAGAGCTCAACCGATTGTGGAATTTAGGCGAAGACGATCCGAATGGGACGTCTGTGGACGCCTTGAAAGAGGTGAGCGTGGAGGAGTTCTTCAAACCGTGCCTGGAAGAGATGGATCCTTCGCAACAAGTTGAAGCTGAATACAGAAGAGTCAATGACCCGACGTTTAGATGGAAAGCCATGCGCATGCTCTCAAAGAACCACTTGCACTTGTTCCCAAAAATCGCCGCGGAGGGATTGGAGAGCGTCGTTCCAGATATTTTGGGAGTCCCAGACCCTCGGCCGCCGAAAGAAAAGAGTGAAGAAGAGCTGGCAAAGGAATCAAAACCCGCGGAGGAAGGTAATGTCGGCACTGGCGGCAAGCATAACCTTCTCGGTTCTCACGACGAGGTGCTCGACGGCGCGCTGGAGCCAATCGAAGGTGACGTCGACATGGAAGAGGAAGAGAAGCAACCTCCGGTAGTCGAGAAAGCTACAGACGAAGCGAAAGTTGAAGATAAGCCGAAATTCACGCCACCACCACCGCGTCATACAGTGCCGAAGGATGCTCCGGCCACGGAATCGGCCGCCAAGGAAACGCCAGTTAAAGACGAACCCGTTCAGGACAAGAAGAGAGAGCGGTCACCGGAACCGAGCCAGGAGACGATAAAATCAGACGATACGGCGCGCCAACAAGGCGGTCGAGGTGGTCGAGGCGGTCGAGGTGGCCGAGGTGGTCGAAGTCAAGGCAATGGGCGCGGAGGAAGAGGCGGAAGACAGCGAGTGACTGCGGTGCGACCGCCGCCACGCCAACGTTCGCCGCCGCGTCAACGTTCGCCGCCGCGTCAACGTTCGCCGCCGCGTCAACGTTCGCCGCCGCGACAGCCGCAGTCGCAGCATAATCGTCGCGAGCCTGCCGGCGGTCGCGGTGGGCAGCGATACTCCAATCCTCGCCAACAGGGCGGACAACAGCAACAGTATCAGCGACAAGGCGGTCGTGGGCAGCAGCAAAACGCGCCCGCTCCTCCTGCACGTCAGCAGCAAAATCTCGGTAAACGCCGACGAGACGATGGTCCAGATGCTGGTTCGCAACAAGCGCCGGCGGACCGAGGCGGACCCCGTGCGCGTGGAAATCAAGGTCAGAGATTCTCTCGACCGCAACATAGAAATAATAGGCGATAGCACTTCAGAAATAATACTGTAGATACAATCACACCTAACTTTTTGACTAAAAGTTGACACTCGCTAATCGCTATTGCTATCGTTATCGCTGTCGTAAGCCGCGAAGAATCCCATATCTGGCCGATCTTGGTGTCGTTTCTCTTCGACCGAGTCCGCCGGCGCCACTGGCGGCGGGGCGACTTCGTCTTCGTCGTCTTCGTCGTCCACGGGCGACAAAGATGCCAAAGCCGCACGTCGGTCGATGACCTTCTTACCGGAATCCGCCCATGGGAACATCCACAGCGGCTCATCCACACCCTTCGTGCCGGTGAAGAAGTCGTTGTTCACGAAGAAACGAAACAGTTGCAACAAACGCTGTTCATCGCGCTTAATCTCCTTGTCCAACAATTTCTTCAGTAACGTCTGGGGATTGCCACCTCCATCTGCCGCGGATGATTTTCTTTCCGTCACCTCATGCTTGAACGGACATCGCGCGCCCGCCTTGCACCGACCTCGGGCAAAGAATCGACACTTTTGATCTTTATTCGGCGCAGATTCGTGTTTGAAATCGCACGCCGAACCTTTTCGACACCCACCCTGCAACCAAAATCGACACACTTTGCTCCCATCCGCCGCGCGCGCTTCTACACCCTTACCATCAAGCGCGGCGGGCGCCGCGACACCGCCCTCCTCTTCGCCAATTTCTTGCGAAGCTTCAAAATGTCCCATCTCGCGCTGTTTCGCCAAAATCTCCCTCAACCGTTCCCGCCGCGCCGCTCTCGCACGCTCTTCCTCCTCCCCCGCCTCCGTCTTCGCGCGCACGTTTCGATCGCTCGGCCAATACTTCGCTCGTTCCTCTCGATACCGTCGCACGTCCTCGGGCAACGACGATGGATCGACGACTTTAACTTCCGCCATCGTCGCCGCCGCATTCGCGTCGGCGATGGATGCGCTCTTCATCTCTCGTTTCGCCTTCGCCTTCGCCTTCGCCTTCGCCACCGACGCGTGACGATCGCCATCAGCACCCTTACGTTTCGTTCCGCGCGTCGTCGTCGTCGTCGTCGTCGTCGTGGGGCCCGCGCCTCGCGCCGTCGTAACCGCCGCGCCGCTCGCCGTCGCCGGCGCCATCGCTCCCGGCGGCACGTACCCCAACGGCGCCCCCGGCGGCACGTACACGTTCGCGTACGCGCCCACGCCGCTCGCGACGCCGCCGACGTACACGTACGTCGCGTGCGCGGGCGGCGCGCCCGCGATGGGCGCGCGCGCGGCATCATAATTCAACGCCGCGTCGCGTCGCCCGTCGATCGGTGGCGGCGGCGGCGGCGGCGGCGGTGGCGTCCTGTTCGTCGACATCGTCGCGCGCGCGCGACGGCGCGCGATCGCGGTGCGCGTCGAGATGTGACGCTCCCCGCGCGGCGGCGGCGGCGGCGTTCGCGCCGTCGCCGCGCGCGCGTCGAGGCGGCGCTCGATGGGCGATGAAACGCGACGGAAACGCGATGTGCTGACTACAAGCGAGAGTTGGGTTTAGGGGCGAGCAGGGGCGATCGCGCGCTCGAGCCTGTCCTCTCTCGAGCGCACGGTTTCGACGCGCGCGGCGACGATGCGTTCGTACGCGGCGCGCGCCGCCGGCGGCGCCGCGTCTTTAAACTTTTCGATTCCCAACACGCCCGCGGCTAAGACTTGAGATTGGAAGAATTCGACGCGTTTTTGAGCGTTCGCCGCGCCGCGAACGCCGGCCGGAGGTGGCTTTAAAGTCAGACCGTATCCCGGTTTGGTCTTCTCGCGCGCGCCGCGCGAGCCGCCCAGGGGCACGGCGACGTTGAGCACGGTGAGCGGACGGTGTCGCATCGGCCGCTCCTTCGTCGCCGGCGCGTACCCCGCCGCGAGTAAAGCCTCGGCACCGAACTGCGCCGTCATCGCGTCTCGATCGTCGTAATCCACGCCGCTCCGTCGCGCCGCTTCGCACAAAATCATCCCCGGCGAGCACACGTCGAGCACCTTGCCCTCGATCTCCAACCACGCGTGCGCCGTCGCCTCGCTCGCGTCCTCCGTCATCGCGCACAGCGCGTACCCCACGCGCACTCGCACCTCGCGCCGATCGCCGTTCCTCTTCATCGCCTCCTCGAGCGCGAGCGAAATCAACAAACTCTCCGCGCCTCGAAAATCCTCGTCCTCCCTCCCGAATCCACCCTCCGCGGGATCCATCCCCGACGCCACCACCGCCTCGATCGCCGTCGCCGCGAGCGCGCACACGACGCGATCTCGCAATCGCATCGTCGCCGACGTCGTCGCCGTCGAGTACGCGCAATCCGCCAACGAGTGCGCGCGCGACGTCGGCGTCGCCGTCGCGATGTCGTTCGCGATGTCCCGCACGTCCTCGCGCGTCGACGCCGACGTCGCGCCGCGTCTCGCGCGCGTCCCTCGTCCCGCGCGGTGTCTCGCGCGCGTCGTCGGCGTCTTCGTCAGTTGCGTCGGCATCATCGTCATCATGGTCGTCATCGCGTCGTCGTCGTCGTCGTCGTCGTCGCGCCCGCGAGACCGTCCGCCGTCCCGACGCGATCGCGTCGCGCGCGCGTCGCGCCGTGTCGACGCCCGCGCGCCGGCCGGCCGTCGCGCGGGTCGACCGAACGCCCCCGACCGCGCGCGCGGTCGACGCGAAACAAAGAGACGTCTACCGACCATATTAAAGACGACGTAAAGTCTATGAAAAAACACAACAGACGTCATACACACACCACCCCGCGGCGCGGAGGGGGACGACGCGGCGACCGACCGAGCGAACGCGCGCATCCCCGCACATATATATAAATCGACGCATTATACACACACATATCCCCATATACATCACACACCGACGGGTATTTCAGACGCGTCCGCGCGAAAACACCCACCGTCGGCGAAAAACCGCGCGCGTCGCGACATCGAAACGACCGCGACGCGATTCCATCCGTTGGGATTCATTCAATTCATTCGCGCGCGTCGCGCGTCCGCACAGCACGCCTCGTCGCGCGCACGCTCGCGTCCCTCGACGTTCGGCGCTTTAAGCACTCTCAAACACTCCCGACCGCACGATGGTGGCCAAGGCCCCGGCGAAGCGCAAGCCCGCGGCGAAGAAACCGGCGGCGAAGAAGAAGGTCGCGGCGAAGAAGAAGCCCGCGGTGAAGAAGACGACGGCGACGAAGAAGAAGGCGGCGCCGAAGAAGAAGCCGGCGGGTGCGTATGCGTGACGCGGCGGTGATCGCGCGACGCGACCCCGGGGGGGGCGCGCGGCGCGCTCGACGAACGACGACGCGCGAAGAAGAATTGTGCGCGAATGCGATCGCGCGCGAAATTGCGAAATTAAGGGATTGCGCGCGCGCGCGAGACGCGCGAGCGAAGGGGAAGAAGAGGGACTGACGACGTGTGATTTGAACGCGACAGCCAAGAAACCGGCGGCGAAGAAGAAGCCGGCGGCGAAGAAGAAGCCGGCGGCGAAGAAGAAGCCAGCGGGTGCGTGTAGGGGGGGGACGGCGCGCGACGACGCGGAGGCGCGAATCGCGCGCGCCAGCTCATCTCGAAATCGCCGCGCGCGAGGAAGAAGAGAGGACTGACGAGACGATGATTTTCGCGCGATCGCAGCCAAGAAGCCCGCGGCCAAGAAGAAGCCGGCGGCTAAGAAGAAGCCGGCGGCCAAGAAGAAGCCGGCGGCCAAGAAGGCCAAGGCCAAGGCTTCCAAGAAGTGAGGCGTGTTTCTGCGCTCGGCCGAGCGTTTACGAACGCTCCTCGCCTCGGCGGGAATTGAAGTGGAAATAGAGCGAGACAACACTTGTCGCGGGTTTGAAGTTTTCGTGGACGACGTCGCGGTCGTGTCCCTTTTGGACATGCCCCGACCGTTCGTGAAGCTTCGAGCGCTCGATCTCGAACGAGTCGCAAAGGATGTAAGTTCTTTGTGCGCGAGCGCGTAGATCGAGTAGCGACGGCGTCGTCTGGACGCGCGTCCCGAATAAAATTTTAACGTAATAATGAAGACACACTCTGGTCTCATGCATGATACTATATAACGACGACTACGACGCGCGATCGATCGAGTGACGCCGCGGAGGCTAAACTCGCGATTTCGCGAGCGTTCCCGCGGTCGATTGAACTTCGAAAGGTTGCGTCATTCTAGAGGCAATTGTAACGAAGGATTTCGCGTCTCGTCGAAAACCCCGTTTGAACGCGCGCGCGAGCGGAGTGGAATGAACGACAATGCGCGCGCGCGTCGATCACGACGCGCGCGAAAAGAGAACGCGATGCAAACCCTTAATCTCTCGCACGTCCGCGCGCAAGAGTTCGCGAACGTCATCGTCTGCGAACACGCTCGGACGCTCCGAACCGCCCGCGCCCTCTCGCCGCTCGAGCTCGCGGAGCGCCTCGGCTATGGCCTCGCCTTTGCTCTCGCCTCGACGCACGCGACGGACGTTTGGCGCGCGAACGCCGTGTGTTTTCAAATACACCTCGATCGCTTCGACGTTCGAGTTCCTCGTGATCACGAACGCGCGCGCGTCGTGCGAGGTAAGCAAGCCCACCAAGTCGGCGTCTCGCGACTTGAGCTCGCACGCCCGGCGCAACCCCGCGGGATCGAGCTCGCGGAAGTTCTTTGGAAGCGGCGATGCGCCGGCTTTTGTGGCGCATATCGTGCGGTCGAAATCTAAGAAGACGCAGTACGCGTCGAGTGTTTCCACGAGCTGGACGACGTCCTCGGCATCGCCGCGCGATATGCCGCAAATTTCGCAAGAGGCCTCGCGCTCGCACTTGAGGCACCGCCTCGAGTGCCGGCACCACGCCTCGCGAAGACACGAAGAAGTCACGGGACAGCGCCCTTCGTTTCGCGCGGTTTCTTCGCACACCATGCACGTGTTCGCCGTGACCCACAAATTTGAGAACGAGCGCTCGCACGTCCCGCAACGATGGGTGCCGGTGACGTGGAGTAAGCGCCCGTCGCTCGCGCCGGCGAGGTCGCTCGAGGCGACCGCCGCCGTCATCCCCGCGTAGAATTTTTGCGTCGTCTGGGTGTACTGATTGATGATCTTGGCCAGCGCGAAATCATCGGGCACGAACGACGTGGTATTAATACTATCTCCCGAAGCGAACAAAACCTTCGTGGGCTCATCGAGGATCTTCTGGATCCACTTTGTCGTCTCTCGAAGCGCCGGCGCCGCCCCCTCGAGGGCGTTCGCCCCTCGGTCGACCACGCACGCGCGTTGAAGTTTGTCCAACGCTTCGCGCGATGGAGGTATTTTCGCCCCGCTCGTGTCGAAGTCGTCGCGTAAGATATCGTCCGGTGTCGCGTGATCTTTGCGAAGCCTCGCGGCGAGCGTCTCAGAGTTTTGGGCGATTTCATTCGCGAAGCGTAAAAACTCCCTCAGTTCGGCTCGAATCCAGAGCGCCTTCGTCGCCCCTCGAGCGATGAGAGAAAGCTCGATAAATCGAACGTAATGCGCCGGGAGATTGAGCTCTTCGCGCACGCGAGTCATGATATGCTCAAAATCTTTCGTCAGCGCAGGCGTCATCGCCCGCGCGTCCATCGCCGCCGGCGGCGCGACGGTCAAATCTTTCAATGATTCCTCGACGGCGTCCGATGATGACTCAGCGCCGCCGATTCGAGCGGCGTCGGCGGCGGCTTTGCCGACGTATCCGTGCGTCACCAACGACCGTGGCATCGACGCCAACCGACGCGGACGACTCAAATTTGGATGTCTCGGCACGCAGCATATCTGCTTCGTGAAAACGCGCCCATCGAAGATCGCTTTGGCGGCGCCCAAACACCGCCCCCTCGCCGTGCAAATCTCGCGATATCTCGCCGCGTCGACGTACCCGGAGGCTTGCCCAAAGTCTCCTCTATAAAATGTCATCAATCGTCGCAAACGCATCTCCAACACCTCTATCTCGTATTGCGAATGTAACAACACCTTCTTTAGGTTCACGCAATTCCTCCTCGTCCCGAACGCATCGCTCACCGCGCCCGCGCGGTCGATGAATTCCGCCACCGCGCCGCCGAGCCGCGAACCGAAGACGCCGACGACGTCTCTTCGCACTAAATCCCACCTTCCTTGCTCAAAAGTCAAGATATTTCTCGCGTCAACGTCCAGCACACACTGTCCAGGTATCGCATCGCGCGTCTCTCCGCCGTAAAGCGCCCTCACGCGCCGTTCGAACGTCTCCGCGTCCTCGTCGCCGCGACGCGCCGCGAGCGCGTTCGCGGCGTCTCCGAGCGTCGTCGAGACCACCATCGATGACGTCGTCCGCGCGCACCACCGCGCGCGCGTCTCGCGCCGCCGAGCGTCGACTCGAGCGCAATCACCCACGACGCGCGCGCGCGCGTCGCTCGTTCGCGCGCTCGCGTCGCGCGCGCGCCTCCGGACCGCCGCTTTCGTCGCCGCGCGTCGTCGCGCGTCGTCGTCGACGCCGAGACGTTCGATTTCGCGCGCATCCACCGCGCCGACGACGCGATCTCACCGCCCGCGCTCGCCGCGCAGACGCGCAAACGCGCCCCTTCTTTTCGTCCCGCGCGCCTCCCGCGCCCGGCGTCCCGCGCCCGCGTCGCGCACTCGCGCCGCGCGCCGCGCGCGACGCGCGCGCGTCGATCCCCTCGCGCGCGCGCGCGTCCGACCGACCGCCTCCACGTATTCCGCGCGCGAAACGCCCATCAAAGTGGAATCAGAACCGACGAACGCCGATCGTCTCGCGCGATGGCGTTCGCGACGCGCCGAGTACGGCGTTCGCGACGCGCGTCGCGCGCTAAATTCGCGAGTCCCGCGCGTCGAGTCGCGACCGGTCGCGGGGGCGCGGGCCCCGCGACTCTTTGAATTCTTAGACGTTTCAGACCTTGAATACGAGATCATCGACCGTTCGGGACTCAACAGCGTGGGACGCCCCATCGGCGCGATTCAAATTCGCCCGTTGGCCGCGCTTCGGTCCCCTCGCGTCACAGCGCGACGCGACATGTCGTCGCCGGCGAAGGAGAACCCCGCGAGCGGGGACGGTGGCGTCAAGACGCCGTCATCGGTGCGCGCCGCGGGCGAGCGCGCGATCGCGAGCGCGACGAGATGCGAATCGCGACGACGATGACGACGCGGTTTGATTTGAACGCGCGTCGGATGGATGAATGCGGGGACGACGATTGCGCGCGCGCGCGCGAACGCGAGACTGACGGAGACGACGAACGGATTCGAACGTAGATATTGAAACGACAGTCGCGATCGGCGCTCGCGGCGTCGCCGTCGTCGCAGGCGGTGTTCGGGGAGAATGGGTCGGCGGCGCGGTCGACGCGCGCGACGCGCGCCTCGGCGCGAAGAGATTCGTCGGCGAGTCAAGGCGAGGGTGCGCCGGCGTCGCCGGCGTTCACGAAACGAAAGAAGCAGCGACAGTCGATGGGGCGACGCGTGTCGTTCGCGGATCCGGCGCAGTTGGAGAGCGTGCGAGAGTTTATTAAGGAGGAGGAGGAACGAGAGAAGAGCGGAGAGTCGTACCAGAGCGGCGCGCAGAGCGAGGGTGTGCCCGCGGGGTTCGGACTCGTGGAAGAGACGAGCGTGGACGTGATACCCATGGTACAAGGTGATCGCACGGAGACGTTCGAGTTTAAGGCTGCGCAGGAGACTTTGACGACGAACGTCGCGGCGGCGGGAGAAGGGACGCCGTCGCCGCTCGAGCGCGGCGATGGAGTATCTTTTTCCTTGTCTCCGGTCATCGAGAGCGATGGTGACGCGTCGAATAGCGCCCAATTAAATAGTGAGGGGAAGCACACGCCGGGCAAGCGACGCGCGAGCATCGGACGCGTGGCGACGCCGAACTCGGCGGATCGAACGGGGACGTTTACGTTTAACGCTTCGCAGAATATGGATGAAGTCACGGGTGAGGTACCGACGATGGGTGCGTTAATCGACGCCGACGACGTGACGGAAAATATCACCGGTGCTGTTCCGTCGTTGGCGAATCTTTTGAGCGCCGATGAGTCGCCGCTTGGGTACAGACCGACGCCGACGCGGGGCTCCAAGGCGGACGCGACGGAGGACATCACGGGCACTGTGCCGTCGCTCGCCGCGCTCGCTGACGAAGACGAGGAACAAAACGCCTCCGCGGCTCAGAGTGATCAAGAAGGTGGTGAGATGGACATGGACATGGGTAACACCACCGACGGTCTTCCCACGTTCGATCCGTTGGTTGACGCCACGCAACGCGCCGTCGATCAGGCGCACGCGAGCGCGCTCAACTTGGCAAACACTGTGATGATGGACGAAGCGACGATGGCGTTCACTGTGGGTGCGCCCACGCCTAGTTCCGTCGCGCCCGGTCCGACGCCTTCGTTGACGTTTGCATTCGACGATAAGAAGGATAACCGAGCGAGCGTTGGGGCGCCGCCGCCATCCGTCACCGCAAACACGCGACCGTTCAATTTGACCGATTCCACGAATTTGGATTTGCAGCGCCAAGCCAAGGGTGGCATGGGCACCGATACCTTCAACTACGTCTACGGACCGAACGGTGATATGGTACCGACTGAGGGTACGACCGCGACGCAATCAGTCGCCGCGCCGCAACCCTCCGCGATGGATTTTCCAACCGCGGAAGTCACGGGTGCTGACGTGCAGGTGGCTGTCGGGGTCACGCCCGCGAATACCGCCGGTGTCACGGCGACGCCGAACACTGACGGATCCATCGCGAGCTCACACGATGGCTTTACGCCTGGTGACGAGTCTTTGCGCATGGCGGAGCTCTTGCGTCAAAAGCAGCACGGCGACGAGGCGTTGATGAGCATGAGAAAGGTGTACCAAGATAGAACGACACCGATGCACGGACGTTACGGCGCGCCGCCGGCGATGCAAGCGTTCACGCCTTCGAGGACGATCACGATGGGTGGTACCAATTTCATGCAGTTTGGTGGTATCGGTACGCCGGGCGCAGCGATGCACAACCCGCTCTTTGGCACGCCTGGCGGTCACACGGGCACGATGTTGCAAGGCCTCCCCACGTCGCTTCCGCCGATTCCGGACGCCTTGATGCACTCCAAACCGATCGATTTGGAGACGTTCTTCTACGCTTGTGAGATTTCCTTCATGGAAGCGAAGAACTTAGGACGTCGTTCATCCATTGCCATGGGCGCGCTTGCCACAGCGCCGCCGCCGGAGACGCAACCCGAAGCTTTGAAGCTGTGTTGCCTGACCGCACCGCTCATCGAAGCGCTGGAAGGGTTCCACGAGCAGCTCCAAGAGCGAATGACGACGCTCACTAGCGAAACGGACAAGTTGCGATCGACAGTCGAGGCGACGCAGCCGCCATTGTTACGTTACGCCGCGTCCGACGATCCGGCGCACGTCAACGAGTTGCGTCGTGCGGGCAAGGCGCTGAAAAAGGAATGCCAACTCGCGGCTAAGGAGCGATTCGCGCAGCAGCGATTGGAGACAGAAGAACTCGTGCGCGAAAGTTTGAACTTCCACAGCGATATCCTGGCGAAGAGCGCGCAAAGCATCGCGAACTCGCGAGCCATCGCGGCGGAGGCGATTTCGAGCGCCAATGGCCACATCATCAAGCTCCGGGCGCAGCGAGCGGCGAGCTCTAAGCGTGCTGATGCGGCGAAATCCGCCTCAGCGACCAAGGAACAAGTTTTGGAAGCTCTTGCGATCAAACGCGCTGCGATAGCCGCCGCACGTCGCGCTTTAACGACCAGTGATGAAAATTTGGTTCGCATGAAGTCGCGAAAGACGACCATCAAGTCTGAGCGCGAGCGTTTGCAAGAAGAACTTGACGCCATGCGTGAGGCGCAAGACGCGGCGGCGGACGCGACGGTGAGTTTCAAATCGTTCGGCGGTGTTGACATGGACGACACGCCTTCTCGATTGCGCAGAGCGAGTCAAGTGAGGCTTCGCGCCAAGGCAAAGAATGCTCAAAGTGCGAGCGAAGAGCTCGGCGTGTTGAGCGGACTCGCGCCGTGGCGTCTCGAAGGCGTCGGTGGACCGGTGGGGGCGGAACTGACGATGCGTGTCGGTACACTGTTCCGAGTGACGCTCGATGCGAGCACTGGTGCCGGTCGTGTCACGTTGATCGACGGTCCGGAGACCACGCCGAAGGGTGGACGTCAGTTCGCCGCGGCTTTGGCTGGCGCGCCTATCGCTTGGGACGAAGACGCCGTGCCCGCAGGACATGTCGCTGGTGTCTTACAAGAGCTCGCGCCGAAGCTTTCTCGCGCCGAGCGCGTGCTGGAAGAAACTGAAGGATGCCGAAACGAGTTTCCTCGACTGAATAGAATCAAGTGTAGCCCCAATGGTGTGCTCGAGCTCACCTTCGTCGATTTTGCCAACGAGCGCTTGTTTAGCGTCAAGCTCAACATGATGGGTGGTGCCTATCCCTACGGAGCTCTGAGCCCCGAGGTCACGGTGCAACTCACTGGGAAGAAGGGTGTCAGCGAGTTACCGAGCGTTGAAGCGATTCAACGCGCCGTGAACGCCGTGCCCGTCGGACCGCGCCGTTTGACAAACGTGTGCCGCATTTTAGATTCCATAGTCAGCACGGGGAAGAACGCTTTGACGTCGTTCGCGTCCATGCCCGCCCCGGCACCGCGAAGACCGTCACACGCACCTTCGCTCCTGTATGCTCGTTAGCTCGTACATTGGTACAATAATCAAATCAAACATTTCACAGACTAAAGCTAGTAGCCGCGCCGTCGAACGCTATACGAAGCTCCGGCGGTGAAGCTGCCGCGACGCGCGCTTCATCACCGTCACCAATTGTTCTAAACGCTAAACAGTGCACACTTCGCAGTCGTTCGTAGAGCACGCGATCGAAGCCCAACTGTCGAAGCGCGGCGCGCCATTCGCTAAGGATGGGGAGGGCTTTATGTCCGCAGTGCCCTTTGTCCGTCGAATGCGGGGTGATGATGAAAAGTAAGCCACCGCCGCGATTTTTCAACGCTAAACGCGCGCGCCGCACCATCTCTCCTCGCTGTTTCGGCGTTGGAAGGTAACTTAGAACGAGACTGAACACGACAACGTCCGCGGCGTGCTGCGCGACGGCTTCGAGGCGTCGATCCGTCACTCTTTGCGCGTTACCAAACTCCACCTTGAGCCAATCGCATTCGTACACCGATGGTACCGATGGCATTAGATCGCACGCAGTCGTCTCTACGCTCAACCTTCCCGGCCACGGTCCTTTAAAATGCAAATTAAAGTAATCCCAACAAGAGCCGACGTCTAAAATCTTTATCGACGTCCCCGCGGCGGCGCTACGATCGGGTGTCCCTCTCGGCCCATCGCTTTCGACGACGTCTCGCATCATCATTTCTATCGTCGCTTTTGACGACGTCTCCGCTCGCTTCAACTCTCTCGCGCGCCGTTTGTTCGCCAGTTGCCACGAAAAGGACGTCGTCGCCGCCTTCAACGACCCTTCGCCATCGCTAAAATACCGCCCCATCGCGTCGACGCACCATTCAAGCGCGCTCACCACCCACGCGCGATTCCCAACCTCTGTAGCGGCTTCCGCGTACGCGCGCAACGCCGGTTTCTGTTCCACGATCGTTCGTTCCCACGTCTCGTCGACGTCCTCAGCCTCTCGCGCCGCCGCTCTCAACGCTCGATGATGATTGACGATCACCCCTCGTCGCCACACCGCCCGCGCTCTGTCCCGCGCGCTCTTCGCCGTCGCGAGCGCGACTTCTCGTCTCAACGCCTCGTCGTCGCCGTTCGTTTTCGCCGCCTCCGCGAAGACGCCCGCGCACCGCGCGCGCCGGTCCGCCGCCGCGTTCGCCGCCAACGCCTCCGTCGTCTCTCGCACCCGCGCCAGCACCGCCGACCGCGCGCCGTCGTCCGCGCCGTCGTCCAGCGCATCTTTTTCATCGACAGCCAGGGCGAAGAGCGCTCGCACGACGCGCTCGCACGACCGCGAATCCCCGAACGAGGCCCCGACGTCGCGCTCGATCTCGCGGCGCTCCTCCGCGGACGCGCGCTCGAGCGCCGCGCGCGCGGCGCGGCGCAAGCGGCGCGCGCAGTGCGCGAAGAGCGACGCCGGGAGCGCATCCATGGGACACTTCGCGGCGCGCTGTGACGCCCCGCGCGTCGACGACGACGCGCGAGGCGACGCGCGCGCGTCGGACGCGCGGTATAATAATCGCGACGACGTCGTCGACGCGCGACTCGAGCGCGGGCATGAAACGCGGGAACGCGGGCGATGGGAAGCGCCGCCGCCGGCTGGGCAAAACGAACAAAGCGCCGCCGCCGCGCGCGCCGGTCGTCGAACGCGATGCGAACGACGACTCGGAGAGCGACGTGAGCGATGAGGATGTGAAATTCGTCCGACGGAACGCGGCGTACGCGTCGTTCATCGCGAAAGGGAGCTTTGAGGAGGAAGAGGGGGGGAAGCGACGGCGAGCGGGACGCGAGCGCGACGCGGACGACGACGATTTGGAGGGGGCGCACGCGCGCGCGTTGGCGGAGAAACGACGAAAAGTTGAGGAGGAGAAGAAACGGATCGCGAATTTGCCGGATGAGGAGAAACCGATGCGGTTGCCGGTGAAAAGATTGGACGGGACGGTGGTGCGAGACGCGGTGGCGCCGCCAGACGCGCCGGCGAGCGACGAAGAGGAGGCGGGAGGAAGACGGAATGACGCGGACGAGGGCGAGGGACGGTGGAAAAACGTTGGCGATGGCGAAGGTAAGGGTTTGGGCAAGAAGGCGCTGGCGAGAGAGATTCGAGAGAGTGATCTTGGGCGGGAGACGACGAAATCAAAGAAGAACGAAAAGTGGTGGGAAAAGCGCGAGGAGGAAGAAGCCGCGGCGAAGGCGAAGGCGAAGAAGCGCGCAAAGGGAGATTCCGACAGCGATAGCGACTCAGAAGACGCGCGAGCGAACGACCCGGCGATGAAACTCGCGGACAAGCGTCGAGCCGAGCGATTGGCTCTTGAGGCGGAGATGAGCGCAGAGGCGCGACGCGAGAGCGTCAAGGTACGAATTGCGTCGACGTGTCAGAGCGTCATCGAGGATCCAGAGTCGAAGTGGAAAGAGCTCAAAGACATCGGCACGCTTTGTGAAGACCGAGACTCGGAAATCGCTCGATTAGCGTCGCTATCGCTCACCTTGGTCTACCGCGACATTTGCCCGGGCTATCGCATTCGACCTCCGACGGAAAAGGAGTTGTCCATGAAGGTGAGTAAAGACGTGCTCAAGACGCGCGCTTTCGAGACGGGCTTGCTTGAGCACTACAAGTCGTACGTGAAAATGCTAGTGAGATGCTCTGGGGCGAAGAAATCTCGCGCACAGCGTGGCAAAGGCGGACCAGATGCGGAGTCTGCGATCAAGTGTTTGTGCGCCTTGCTCATCGGATTGCCGAGCTTCAACTATCGCACGGATATTTTATCCGCCATCGTGCCCGTCTTCGATAAGCGAGACACCAGTCACGCGCAGATCGTCACTGATGCTCTGGTTGAGGTCGTGTCTAACGACATTCGCGGCGATCTCACGCTCGAGGCGTTGCACATGACGGCGCAGCTCGTGAAGCAGAGTAAATGCAACATTCAGCCGTGCGCGTTTGCGTACTTCCTCAAGGTTCGCTTCGATGAGGGCATATTAGTGCCTATGGTGCGTGACAGGAAAGAAATTCTTTCTCGTAAGCAGACGTTCAAGAAGAAGCAGGAAGAGCGTGATAAGATTCGCAGAGCTCGCGCGGAGAAGACGAGGAAGCAACAAGACAAGGAACGCATGAAATCATTCGGGCACGTCGCGGACTCTTCAGACGATAGCGAAGACGAAGAGGCGGCGTTTCATCGAGATTTAGACGAAGGTTCAGCGGTGATGAGTTTCGGCGAGAAGAAAAAAATGCAGAGTCGATTATTAGAGGCGACTTTCGAGATGTACTTTCGCGTATTGAAGAACGCCGCGAGTCCGGCGCCGACGCCCGGGTTGCCGCTCTTGAGCGCCGCGCTCACGGGTTTGGCAAAGTTCACGCATTTAATCTCCATCGATTTCTTGGGTGATCTCATGGAAGTGTTTAGAAAGTTATTGGCCCAGGAAGACTTGCTCTCGGACGCGCTCAAGGCGCAAACTTTGCTGACGGCGTGTGAAATTTTGAGCGGTCACGGAGAGGTTTTGCAAGTGGATACCGGAGAATTCTACCGTCAGCTCTATACGATGCTCGGCAAGCCCAGCGTAGGTGCAGCGGGGTGGCAAGATGGTATGTCTATAACCGATCAACGCGCGCTCAATCACGGCACGCTGCGCGTTCGTGCCATTCAAAAGTTCATCGGCGGTTTCAAGCAAGTCGATCAAGCACGCATGGCGGCGTTTTCCAAGCGCCTCACCTCGGCGTCGATCGGCATGGAAGCTGGCGAATGCCTGGGTTCGCTCGGTGTCGTCCGCCAAATTCTCGCGTCGTATCATCGCGTGCGTAACTTGCTCGAGAACGAGCGGATTGGGAACGGAGTGTTTCAGATGGATTTAGACGATCCCGAGCACGCACAAGGCATGTCCGCCGTGCTCTGGGATCTTTGTCTACTTTCGCAACACTACCATCCCACGTGCGCGGCGGCGGCTCACGAGGTTGCCAATTTACCACTCTCGGGCGCGATAGCTCCACCTCCCGGCTCACACGCCCCGAGCGAGCTCGCAAAGGCGTACTCCACGCTCCGTGGAGACTTCAACCCGCCGATTCCCGAGCCGCCGACGCAACGCAACAAACCGCGAGCGCCGATCGATCAGAAAAAGTTCGTCGACGCCTACGACGAATCTTTCAAACGGAACGTCATCAGTAAGCTCGGCGACACCGTCGACACCGTCGAAGCGCGTGCGTTCCGCCGACATTTCCGTCGCGTTCGAGCGCACGGGGAAAACTTTCGGTTACGAAGGGAGCGCGACGCCCTCGCGCGAAAAATTAGCGCCATGCGCGCGCACGAGCTCGAAGCCAAGTCGAAGTCGAAATCTAAAAAATCGTCGTCCAAACGCACGTAGGGCGCACGTAGCTATCTCGCCGCCATTGTGATGCAATCGACACGCATTTAGTTCGTCGCGTCGCCTCCGCCTCCGCGCGCTCGAGGTGAACACCCCGCATTATTTATCGCGTGCTGCGCCGACGCCGATTCCGCGCCATGGCGTGGCAATCGCGCGTGCGCGATATGGAACGCGCGTACGAGCAGTCGACGACGTCGATCGCGACCGCTCGTCGACGCGGCGCGACGAAGTCGCGCGACATTGGTCGCGGCTTGCAGAAAGATTACGTCAATATGATCCGCGACGACGTCGAATCCGCCTCGGGCGATCGCGCGAAAACGTTCGCGACGAACGGTGTTTCGTCCTCGACCGCCGCGGCCGCGGACTCGGGGACGCCGAGCAAAGATCCAGAGCTAAAAGTTAGAGACGGCGACGTCGGCGCGAGCGTCGACGACGAGAGCGCGCGCTCTGGGCGCGAAGACGTCCCGGGACTGGATGATTTCGGCCCAGTCGCGGTAGATGATGATGAAGAACCCGTGCTGACGCGGTTGAAACCGAACGAGGACGTACGGCGGCCGAGTCTGTTGTTGAGGGCGCTAGATTTTTCGCGTCGCGTCGGCTTGATTGGCGCGTCGATTTTGTTTGGGATATTTCTCGTCTTTGTAGCGATGTCGGTGTACGAAGAGATGCAAACGAGTGGAAACCACGATCCACTGAGACCGAAGTTCGCGCCGGGGGTTGCGGTGACGGTCGACGAGCGGACGGTGGCTGAGGAAGCGGCGGCGCGAGGCGAGAGCGCGAAGAATGCGTTTTTAGACGTCGAACGGGAAGCGGGCGTGGACGGCGCGAGTGCGATGAACACGTAGGATGTAAAAATATCATGAATGCGCGTTGTAGTACAGTTGGTTCCCCGATAACCGAAACCGAAAGACGGTGTCCTCCGTTACGGCGTTCGGCATAGCCAGAAATGTATGAATGGCTGCGCGACGACGACGGCGAGCAACACGTAGTTTTGTGACATGCTCTGCGAATAACCGCTGTGTCTCGCCTCGCTGAAGATGATTCGCTTCAAAGTTTTCGCCATGAACACCGCGTTGCACAGCGCAGACCAAATGAGGAAAAACCAAAACACGTACGTCTTGTTGAACATTTTCGACATGAGCGTCATCGAGCCGTACGTAAAGGTGTACCCGACGTACGCCGCGACGTCGAGAATCGGCGCCGACACGATGTGGTTCGCCGAGCTCGTCGAACGCAGCGCCACCCAAATAAACGCCGACTCGCCCGCCCACAGCAGCCCGCTCCACCACGCGTGCGTCGCGAGCGCCTCGGGCGTAAACGAACCGCTCTTGGACGAAAACACTTCGCGAATCGAAGCCGTGAGCACGTACGTCCAGAACGCCATGAGTGGAATGTACAAATCCGGCGCGTTGATATCGTTCCGCGGCGGTTTGTACGCCGTGCCTCCCGCCACGCTCTCGGGCAATCGCGCCCACGAACCTTTATGCAAAAACGGACACAACACCAATCGCATCTTGTGAAACACGTACGACTCGGTGACGTCGAAGTACGCTCGCATCGACGCCGTGCTGAAATACTTGGCGTAATTCGAACTCACGAACGACGCGCCGTCGTTCAAAAACTTCCCTCCGTACACCCCCAATCCCGCCGCGGCTAAGCTCCGCGGACTCGTCGGCGCGCCGAACCCCCCGCCGAACCCTCCGCCGAACCCTCCGCCCTGACTCGAGCTCGCCTCGCGCCCCCCCATCCCGTCGTACGCGCCCGGCGCGCGCCCGTACCCCCCGTCCATCGCTCCCGGCGCGCCGTACGCCGTCGCCGTCGCCGTCGCCGCGCCGTCGCCGCGCGCCGCCGCGCGCGTCCCGTTCGCGTTCGCCGCGTTCGCCTCGTTCGCCCCGTGTCCCCATCCCGGCGCCGCGCTCTGGCTTTGCCATCCCCCGTGATCACTCTGCGCCGCGCGTCGTCCGTCGTTCGTCCCTCGTCAGTCGTCGCGACGCGCGAGACGCGCAAAGTTTCGCGAATCCGTGCCGTTCGCGCATTCAAACATTCATCGCGCGCGCGCTCGCGACGTCGCGCGCGTCGTCGCGCGCGCACCTGCGGCGCGCTCGACCATCCCTGCTGCGCCATCGTCGCGCGTTCGCGCGGTCCGTCCTCGCGCGCGGTCGCGCGTCGCGCTGCGTCGTCGCGATCGCGACGGGACGACTCGACTTTATGCTTCGTCTCACTGTTTGCCCATACGAGAGACAGATTTCGTCCCGAACCCTATGGCGCGTCGACGCGTCGTCGCCGCACTCGCGCGCGCGGCGATCGACGCGCGCTCGACGAGCGGTCGACGCGCACGCGCGCGCGGTCGACGTCCGGCGCGGTCGCGACGTCAGAAGTCGCGATCGCGACGACGACGACGACGATGCGAACGAAGGCGAAGGCGCTGCGAGCGCTGATGACGGCGCGGCGACGCGCGTACGCCACGAGCGAGGCGCTGAGCGCGGCGAGACCGACGGAGACGCCCTCGGCGTCGTACGCGGAGGCGCAGAAACGCGGCAGGGGGTTCTACCGCGCGGTGTGTCGCGAGGTGCCGTGGGTGCTGGATAATTACGCGCTTCGCGAGGTCACCACGGAGACGCACGTGCGACGCGTGCTCAAGGATTTGATGCGAGCGCACGCGGAAAAGATCGATGGGGCGTCGAACGATGACGCCGTGCGAGCGGGACTGCTCGATCGGGCGCTGATGCGAGGACGCGAGGAGTTGGTGGCGCTCGAGGCGCACCACTTTCAGCGACACCACATGATCACGCAATTCGTCAACGCCAAGTGCGTGGACGCGGTGCGAGGACGCGACGGCGAGAGCGCCTTCTTGAGCGAATTTTTGAGCGGCGGGCGGAAGGAATTGAACTGAGCGCGCTCGAGCGCGAGCCGTTTGTATTTCAAATTTGAACTTTTACGACGCGTCGCCCGAGACGACGCGCGCGTCTCGCGTCGAGGGCGACACACGCGCGCGCGCGACCGCGCCGAGCGACCGCGCGCGATGGACGCGATCGATGTCCTCGCGGCGCGCGTGGCGAACGACCCCGAGCGCGCGTGGGGCGCGGTGATGAAGCGCATTAAAGTCGCGAAAGATGCCTTCATCGACGGTGGAGCGCGCGCGACGGATACGCCCGCGCACGCGGTCGCCGCGGCGCTGCTGCCGATCGCGGACGCGCTGGACGACGCGCGAAGAAGCGCGCTCGCGTTCAAGACGACGAACGACGGCGCGAACGCGCGCGCGGTGGCGACGGCGGCGACGGCGGCGCGCGCGTCGACGAAGGACGCGGCGTTCGTCGCGCGAGGCGTCGGTTTCAACGCGCCGAGAGGGAAATACGACGCGCACGTGATGAAGAACGGAGACTTGGTGCTGGAAAATACGAAAGGGGCGCAGATAGTGATCGAGGGGCGGGACGTGCGACGGGTGCTGCGATTGGAGACCGGAGACGCGAATCAGACGAGTTTCGTCGTCGTGGGCTTGCGAGGCGAAGGCGCGCAAAACGGAAAGAGTCGATTGAAGACGCTGTGTGCGACGTTCAGAGGGAAGGATAAGCTCGTGATCGAAAGAGGTGGAGACGGTGACGGCGCCGAGGACGACGAGGGCGACGGTGAGGAGGGATCGACGCACGCGGCGCGGTTGTTTTTTCGCGCGCTCGAACGCGAGTACGGCGCGGAAACGTGCGGGACGACGAATCCCGTCAAAGTGTTCGCCGGAACGAAGGGTTTCGGTCACGTGCAAGCGACGAAAGGGTTCAACTCGGGACACTTATTCTTTCTCAAAGAAGGCGTGGCGTTCGGACCGAGCCCGGCGATGTACGTGCACTTTGACGATTTGGAAGACTTGCGCGTGCTTCGCGCCGAAAACGCCGGTTCGAGCACGTTTGATTTGTCCATGACGCCCGAAGACGGCGTCGCCGTCGAGTTCTCGAACATTTCCCGAGATGAGCTCGAACACGTCAGTAGGTACTTGGCCAAGCGGTGCACGAGCGCGGACGACGCGCCGAGTGCGGCGGGCGCGCTCGGCGACGAGAGCGACGACGACGAGAGCGACGAAGACGACGAAGATTTCACTGGCCAAGAACCGGATTCGAGCGGCGACGACGACGACGACGACGACGACGACGGAAACGAAGGTAATGACATGGAATATTCGTTCGACAACTCGGACGAAGTGCGCGGTGACGCCTCGGATGCGAGCGACGCCGAGGCCGACGCGGCGACGGACGATCGAGCCGAAAAGCGTCGCCGCGTCGACGCCGAACGACCGTCCACTCAAGCGCAAGCGCCCGCCGCCGCGGATTCCAGCGGAAGTGATTCCGAATCCGACGACAACGCCTTCACCGTGCAAGTCGCGAGGCCGTAGACGCGATGACGTTGATATTGAAATTCGAACCAACTTTGTTCGCCCGCCTCGTCGCCTCCAGCGCGCAAACTTCACTTCGCGACGACGCGCGCGCGCGGCTCATGCCGCCCAAACGCAAAGCCGCCGCGACGGACGCGAAACCATCATCGGTGCGCGCGCGCGACGCGCGATTCGCGCCGATCGACGCGCCGTACGCGTCGCGCGACGCCGAAATGGACGAATTCGCGACTGACGACAAACCATCATTTCCGACGATTCGCAGGCGAAACGCGCGAAGAAAGCGCCGAAATCCACCGAAAAGGCTGCGGACGCGAGTGCGGACGACGCAGCCGTCGAGGGCGACGCCGATGACGACGCGGAGAACGAGCAAGGCGGTGAAAACGATGACGGTGAGATGGTGGACGGCGAGGATCTCGACCACCGGCGGCGCGACGACGACGCCTCGATCGAGGCGCAGCGCGATGCCGATCGAGCACGCATGCTGGAACTCTTGAAAACGTTCACACCGAGTCAGATGGAGCGATACGAGTGCTTTCGCAGGAGTAATCTGAGTAAAACGATGTTGCGAAGGTTGTTCAAAGCGGCGAGCGGGGTGACGCTCAACGCGAACGGATTGATCATATTAGCGGGGGTGTCGAAGATGTTCGTCGGAGAAATGGTGGAGACGGCGAGGGAGATCATGAAATCGCGAGGGATGAACGAGTACGAGGAGATACGACCGGAACACTTGCGAGAGGCGGCGGCTGTGATCGACGCGAAGGATGGGCTGTTGCGACGCAAGCGACAAAAGTCGTTGTTCACGCGAGGTTACGCGTAGGGACGACGTTGGATAGATGATGCGAACGCGTGTTTCAGTAGCCTTAGCTGTATTAAATATACGATTGGATGCGTGCGGAATCGGGATTTTGACTCGTCGAGCGCGCGGTGGATTGACTTTCGTGGCTCTGACGCGCGTCGCTCGACGTCGTCGCTCACCCGCGACCAATCATCACGCTCGGTTTCCAGCGATAATCACGCGCGGGGATGTCGACGAACGATGATCTATCACTCGACACTCGAATGGACGCGACGCCTCGCGTGCCGGCGTGCTCGAGCGCCTCCAAGCCGGCGTCGCCCTCGAACGCGGCGCGCGTGTGCTTCACCACGTACGTCGCTCGACGGTCCGCCATGGGTGTCGCCTCGGCCGCGCGCTTCTTCTTCGTGAAGGCTTCTTTCGCTTTGACGAGCGCATTTTGTGACACCTTTTGCGCCGCACCGGCGGCGCGTCGCTTAAACGCGCCCATCTTCAACGCCGCGAGCGCCTTGAGCGCGGCGACTTGCGGCGTCGCCGCGGCGCGCATGAGCCCCGCCGCCGCGATCGCACCGAGCGCCACAGCCACCCACGCGCCACCGTTGTGCGTCTTACTCGCTTTGACCGCGCCCTTTTTCGCATCCGCGTCGTCCTGCGCGCCGTACGCGCTGTCTTCACTGATACCCCCCGGCGAGTCGCCGTAGCGGTTGGATTTCACCTCGCTCTCAAACGAGTCCAACTGATAGCCGTTGTGATGATACGTTCTCGGCGTCATCGGTTGCGAATACGCGTTAAACGTCTCAAACACTCGCACCGCCTCCTCCTCGCTCACATCTTCGTCGCTCACCGCTAGATCGTCGCGTTCCTTCGCTCCCAAGAACGACGTCGGCGTCTCCGCCGCGCGCGTCGCCTCCGTCGCCGCTCGCAGCGGACTCTCCGAAGATTTCATCACCTCCAATCCATCGTCCATCATCCGCGCGTACATCTCCAGATCTCCTGGCATCTCCAAAAATTCCCGCACTCGTCGCAGCGCCTCTCGCTCCTCGCTCACGCTCTCCAGCGCCTTCATCGTCGCCGCGAACGCGCGTCGCCGCGAATGCTCCAGCGCCGCGCCCGCGCGTTCCGTCTCTCGTCCATTCTCCCGCGTCGCCGCCATCGCGCCGTCCAGCGCTCGAGCCATCACTTCGAGCGCATCGCGCGCGTCGCACAGCGCTCGGAGTTCGAGCTCGACCGTCGTCGTCGCGACGCCGCGCGACCACTGATGGACCTCCTGGCGCTGAATCGCATCGGTGAGATGCATCGCGAGGCGACGCAGCGTCGCGCGCGCGGCGGCGTGCGCGGCGCTCGCGTCGGCGTGCATGGTGCTTTTTTTCTTTTTTACGTCTCGATCGCGTCTCTCGCGCGCGCGGTCCTCGGTCGGCGCGCGGCGACGTGACGCGCAGGGGGGACGAACGAACGAACCGAACCGTCGCGATGTCAACGGCTTTTTTCCTCGGCGGTTTTTCGGCTGGTTTTTCGGCGACGAGGGGCTCTTTCGAGGACGGCGAGCGATCGTCGGGCGATGCGAGCGCGGGACGAGCGAAGCGAAGCGAAGAAATCGATCGAAGGGCGAGGTCTCACAAGTTGACGAGGATGGGGTAGTCGCGCAAGAGCTCGGTTTGGGTGAGGACGTCGCCGTCTTCCTGCGGCGTCCATAAGACTTCGACGGCTTGTAAAGCCTCGACGCGCACGGCGCCGAGACGCTTGAGCGCGGTCTTTAAGTCGTTGGCGTCGGTGATGTCGGGCATTTTGACGCCGCCGTCCGCGGCGGCGATGATGGTGACGAGGATGTAGTCGTTGGTGTCGGCGGCGGGGTCGACGCCGACGGTTTCGGCGCGGCGGCGAGCGTTGACGTTGACGAGGGTTTCTTTCTCGAATTTCCCGCGCTCGTCGATGGAGTAATCGTTGAACGTCTCTTCCGCTTGTTCCGGACCGCGACACACCTTGGAGGCGGCGTAGCCGTAGACGCAATACTCGGGATTACGCAACAGCGCGAGCACCGTCTCCGACAGCACAAAGTGCAAACCGTCGGGCGACGACGTGTCGGCTTTGTCCGCGATGCGCTCCAAATCCTTCTGCAACGCGCGCGCGGAGCCTAACAGGCCAACCTGTATCTTCACCACGCTGATCGAGTCCCCACCCGCGCTCAATCCGTCGCCGAACCCGCCGCGTCCCGTCGCGTTCCGCAGCGCGTTCGACGCCGCGAGCGCCAGCATCGCAAACAAAACGAG
>Ga0257114_1000696_pt1 | contig 25714 bp, 30 predicted proteins | sample SI112_10mmetaG_FD_190149 | JGI IMG/M metagenome (GOLD analysis project Ga0257114, IMG submission 190149) | Marine microbial communities from Saanich Inlet, British Columbia, Canada - SI112_10m | ecosystem: Environmental > Aquatic > Marine > Inlet | place: Canada: British Columbia | collected...
TTTAAACCTAGTCATATTAAAATAATTATACATACTATAGGTATAGCACTATAAAATTTAATGCTGAAGAGATTATTTGAGTTTATATGCTATATAAGCAAAATCTTATGCATAGATTATTCCATTATCATATTCCAGAGTTTAATATATGTAGACATATCACTGCGTCTATTGGAAATTCTTTTAATATGTGCTTTGTTGCCTGCATCCGGGTTCAACTCTATTCCCCATAACCCATGACCCTCATTTGGAAGCATAGAATAACGAATGTCAATTATTTGATTTGGATTATTCTGAGACATTGCAATATAGCCATTTGAAAACCATCGAAATCTTTCAATGTCTTTTGCTTGCTGTGATTTTTTATTTAACCAAGGAAATGATTCATTAATATTAAATTTTTTTATCTTCACCCCCTCTATGATTCTAGTATTTAATCCAGTTCTAACTGCATCAATATAATAATGTGTTTGCGTTGTATAAATAGTTTTCCAAACAATAATATTTGCAAAACTTGGTTTTGCCTCAATATTTATAACCTCATGTCCACGCGACTGAGCCAATTTTTTTCCTATCTCTATCGCTCTATCTTTTTGAATGAATCCTAGGGAGCTATATATCAAGACCCACGATAAGGCTATATATGAATACTTCTTATTATTTTTTATAATTGCAAATAAAATTAAAAATAATATGGGCAAAGTAAATAATGGGTCAATAATAGAAATTGTATTCCACGCAATTCTGTCATTCGTAAACGGCCAAAATAATTGAGTGCCATAAGTTGTGCATGCATCAAGTAGACCATGAGTAGCATAACCCAATGTTGAATAAATGTAAGCTTGTTTGAAAGATATATCTTTTTTCTGTAAAAATAAATAGTAAAAAAATAATGCACATATTAACCCACCAAATGGCATAAATAATATTGAGTGAGTAAACTGTCTATGAAATTCTAATGAGAGCAATGGATCTTGCGAAGATTTAATGAATATATCTAAATCAGCAGACATGCCTGCAAAAAATCCTAAAAAACTAGCAATTAGAAGATGTTTGCGGCTAGCAGTTTGCTGAGCAGCAACTACACCAACAACACCTTGTGATAATGGATCCATCCCTTTTCTCCTGGTAAATAAAAATTAATTTTTATCTTTATCTGTGTCTGATGGTTTTACAAATGCCTCATGACTTCCATCACTTAAGCTCTGTAAAATTTTTATAGCTTCTTCGCCGGACAAATATTTATACTCATCATATTCGTTTGGAGAATTAACAATCTGTATTTCCATTCCTTCTAAAGTTTCAACCACATATTGCCTGTCAGCTATGGAAAAATCTAGGAGACACTCATTCAAAGTTTCATTGAGAATATACCCAACTTCTTTACCCTGACGAATTAATTTTTTAAGTTTTTCCTTGTTATCCATAATGACTATATTTTAACCAAAAATACACGGATCATACATTACCAATGTGGAGGCTTGTCTTTTGCATAATCCATGTCTTCTTCTATCTTATCTCCGTATTTATCAAAAACAGGCTTCTTGTCCTTCTCTTTTTTTTTAATCTCCTTGTCTGTTTTCTTATCTTTAGTTATTTTTTTCATAAAAATTTATAGTAGAAATCTGCATCAGTGCACTCATATGAATATGAGAATATACATTGAATATACAATAATATATTAAAATTCAAGAGAATTGCTAGGATATTAATAAAAATAAATGTCAAAACAGTAATGGCGACAATATTTGTTATTTTTTTTAACATAAGCTAATACTGTACAACCTCAGGATCAATAATTCTCCAAATATACCATACAGCAACAGTTTTATAACATCCCCATTTTTCTGAAACCTTTAATAAATTCTCTAGTTTTGGCTCTTTTATGTCATACATTTTAATCGCACTATTTACAAAGCCTATGTCTGCTAATGGCATGATATTGGGTCTATTTAACTGGAACATTAAATACATTTGAGCTGTCCATTCCCCTATCCCTTTTAGCTCACACAATCTTTTAATCACATCTTCATCTGTCATATTCCTGAAACCATAGAAATAATTTGGGTTTGTAACAAATTTAGAAGCTAAAATAGTTAAATATTCAACTTTTTGCCTAGATAAACCTGAATTTTTTAGCTTAATATTCCCTGCTAAATATACCTTTTTTGGAGTAAAACCATTAATATTTAATTTAAGTTTTTTTAGAACGCTTGAGGCTGCAGCTACAGATATTTGTTGTCCAATGATTGCATTAGCTAATGTTTGAAATGGAGTAGAATTTCTCGTTAAATAGTGTTTATTATCAACACTTTGTATAACTTTTCTTAAAACATAATCATTCTTAATTAAATATTTTTTAGCTTTTTCCCAATATATTGGCTTGGTATTATATTTATTATTCATAGAAATATAAGATCGATTATAAAAAAAGAGACGCTTAAAGCGTCTCTTAATTTAGTAAATACTAAGTAATTATTGATTTTTCATTGTATTGATTCCAAATGGAAGATACATTGGGCACCAACCCAAAGATCCAGTAAGAATTGGAACTATACCAATTAATCCCCATGGCATTGGAATCATTCCAGCCATTGTAAAGTATAGTATAGCTATACCTGCGACGACTCTTATCATACGTTCCATTCCACCAACATTTGTACTCATTGTTTTAGGCGTTGTTCCCATTACATTGTCTCCTCTAAATTAACTTATTAACATTATAGGCAAATAATAATCATATATTCAATATATAACTACTTATTTAGCCTTATTTTTATAATCTTCAATTGCAGCTGTTATTGCGTCCTCAGCAAGAACCGAGCAATGAATTTTAACAGGTGGAAGAGCAAGTTCTTCAGCAATGTCTGAGTTCTTTATTAAAGAAGCCTCGGTTAAAGATTTGCCTTTAACCCATTCGGTCAGCAATGAGCTTGATGCTATTGCAGATCCACAGCCATATGTTTTAAACTTTGCATCTTCGATGACACCGTCATCATTTACTTTAATTTGCAGTCTCATTACGTCACCACATGCTGGTGCACCGACCATTCCAGTACCCACAGTTGTGTCATCTTTGTCAAATGTACCCACATTACGCGGATTTTCATAATGATCCAATACTTTATCGCTATAAGCCATCTACATTTCTCCGGTTAATCTCAAATTCTGTTTGCCATTACCTCTTCTATCATTGCCTCAGTCTGAGCTGATTCTGACATACTCACAGAGTTATCCTCTGTTACAGAGCTATTCTCTGTTATTAAGCTACCAAGAGTCACAGTTTCTAAGTAGTTACATAGCTTAGCACTGAATTTAGACCAAATCACCTCATCTTTCCTTTCAGGAGCCTCCTTTTGTGCAACATCACTGTTAATTGCGTTAATAATTTGCGCTATAGTAATGTTGTTAGGTTCAGCTGAAAGTTTGTAGCCACCACCTGGCCCACGTATTCCAGACACTAGATTGTGTTTCCTTAATAGAGCAAATAATTGCTCAAGATATGACAAAGAAATTCCCTGATGCTTTGCTATCTCTAGCAGCGTTTTTGGCTCTTTTGAAGTATTTAAAGCGATATTGATCATAGCCTTAATCGCATATCGTCCTTTTGCTGATAATTTCATCTTAACTCTCCTTTTAAGTTTTCAATTACCCCTTAATGAATATGTTATGGGATAAATTTATGATTTACAAGACTTTCGATCAAACTAAATATTGAGAAAAATATTATATTACTTGCATATACTATTGATATATCTTGTTATTTTTTAATATGCTCTTTAACCAAAAATAAATATTTAGATTAATTCTAATCTTATTGGTAATATTTTCATCAAAACTCTTATTCTGTCCCAGAGACTTAACCTCTAGCAATCTTGCGTCTTTATATAAAGTAAACACAAGATGAGGTTTAATTGAGTAACTATTACCCGGGTGAAAAGGAGACTTATACTTATAATAAAATCTAAATATATCCGTGTACCTGGTTATTGTAATAGGCTCATATTGCATGACATTGTTATTGAATATAATAGTAGATACAGAATTACTATCTCTTAATGTAGTTATTACCTTTTTAAAAAGATGATAGTTACTTTCATAGATCTTCATGAGATGATCAAAATTTATAATCTTAAAATCATCTGCTTGTCTAGAGGCGGTAGTTATATTCATACACTATTAACTCAAATTTTGTTATACTAAATCAACTTCTAATTTACAGTTTAAAATAAATTATGTCAAAAGATGAACAAATAGAAATGGGTGGAAAAGTAATTGAAACTTTGCCTAATACTATGTTTAAAGTTGAGCTGGAAAATGGACATGTTGTGACTGCTCATATTTCTGGAAAAATAAGAAAGCACTATATACGAATTCTCCGAGGAGATAAAGTTATGGTCGCTTTAACACCGTATGATTTATCTAAAGGTAGAATTATCTTTAGAGATAAATAAGCTTACATGTTATCTATAACTGCGTCACCAAAACCTTCTGTGCTTACTAAGGTTGCACCAGGAACCAGTGCCATCAATTCTTTTTGAATTTCCTCTGCAGTATGCTTTTCTTTAGACTTTGGTCTTATAAACTTTCTTCCCGCTCTTACACGAGCTAAATCAAAGGTAAGTTGTTTTTTCTGAATTGCTCCTTTCACTCCTTTAAGAACAAAGTCTGCTGCTTCATCCCAGCCAATATATCTAAGCATCATTTCGCCAGATAATATAATTGAACCTGGATTAACTCTGTTTTTTCCTGCAAAAGATTCTGCTGAACCATGAGTAGCTTCAAAAACAGCTACACCCTTCCCGATATTAGCACCAGGAGCTATTCCTATTCCGCCCACTTGTGCAGCTAATGCATCTGATATGTAGTCACCATTCAAATTAAGTGTCGCAATAACCTCATGTTGCTCTGGTACTAGAATTATTTGCTGAAGAAAATTATCAGCTATACAATCTTTAACTGTTAGAACATGATTTGTTTTAGGATTTAAAATCGAATAAGTCCCGTCTTTATTTAAAGTGCCATTATATTTGTCTTTTACAAGACCATATGCCCAATCCCTGAAAGCACCTTCTGTGTATTTCATGATATTACCTTTATGGACGATGGTTAAGAAATCTTTTTTTTCATTCAATGCATACTCAATTGCCATATTGATGAGTCTTTCTGAGCCTTCTTGAGATACTGGCTTGATTCCTATTCCACAATTATCTTCAAAACGGAATGGTGACTCTCCAAGCTCTTCTTTAATAAATTTAATTATTTTCTTAGCTCCTTCTGAGTTTGGTTTCCACTCAATTCCAGTATAAAGATCCTCTGTATTTTCCCTGAATACAGTCATGTCAGTTAAATTTGACTCAACCATAGGACTACTTGTTCCTGGGAAATATCTAATCGGTCTAACACATGCATATAAGTCAAGTTTCTGTCTTATAGTTACATTCAAAGATTTGAATCCATTTCCGATTGGTGTAGTTAGAGGTCCTTTAATAGATACTCTATATTTCTTCATTGCATCAATAGTTTCTTGGGGAAGTAGTTCATTGTTGCTTTCTTTTGCTTGCTGACCAGCATATATCTCCATCCATTTAATTTCTTTGGAGACACCATATGCTTTCCCAATTGCATAGTTTAATACTCTTTTCATAACTGGTGTGACATCCATTCCGATGCCATCACCAATTATATAAGGTATGATAGGTTTATCAGGGGTATTTATCGCTCCTTTTTCAAACGATATTACCTGTCCACCATTAGGTACATTATATTTAATCATATGACCTACTTAGTTTGAAAAAAAAGTGTATTGATTACTTTTTATCAAACTGTTCTTCTTCTGTTGATCCCGTAAGAGCTGTAGTTGAAGATGTACCACCCTGAATAACTTGAGTGACCGTATCAAAATAACCAGTACCTACTTCTCTTTGATGTTTAGTAGCGGTATATCCATCTTTTTCTGCAGCAAATTCAGCTTCTTGTAATTTAACATAAGCAGTCATTTGGCTTTCATTATAACCTTTTGCTAATTCAAACATACTGTAATTTAAAGCATGGAAACCAGCTAGAGTTATAAACTGGAATTTATATCCCATTGCGCCTAATTCTTTTTGGAATTTTGCTATCTGTGAATCATCTAATTTTTTCTTCCAGTTAAATGAAGGGGAACAGTTATATGCAAGTAATTGCTCAGGGTATTCTTTCTTCAAAGCTTCTGCGAATTTTTTTGCAAAGGCTAAATCTGGGACACCAGTTTCACACCATACTAAATCAGCATATGGGGCATAAGCTAATCCACGTGATATAGCCTGGTCAATTCCATTATTTACTCTATAGAAACCTTCGGGAGTTCTTTCGCCTGTGCAAAATTCTTTATCTCTTGGGTCTATGTCACTTGTAATCAAGTTTGCTGCTTCTGCATCAGTTCTAGCTAATAGGACTGTTGATGTTCCAGAAACATCTGCTGCTAGTCTTGCCGCAGCAAGTTTTTGAACTGCTTCTTGCGTTGGCACAAGAACTTTTCCACCCATGTGACCACATTTCTTCGCTGATGCTAATTGATCTTCAAAATGAACACCTGCGGCACCTGCTTCAATCATGGCTTTCATAAGCTCAAAAGCATTTAAAACCCCACCAAAACCAGCTTCAGCATCAGCAACTATGGGCAGCATATAATCTACAACCTCATTGCCTTCAGCAATATTTAGCTGATCCGCTCTTCTGAGTGAATTATTAATTCTTTTAACAACGGCCGGTACACTATCAACTGGATATAATGATTGATCTGGATACATTTGTCCTGAACTATTAGCGTCTCCAGCCACTTGCCAACCTGACAGATAAACTGCTTTTAAGCCTGCTTTTGCCTGTTGCATTGCTTGGTTACCAGTTAAGGCTCCTAAAGCATTTACAAAATCTTCGGTATTAATGAGATTCCATAGTTTTTCAGCACCATTTTTAGCTAAACTATGCTCAATTCTTACACTACCACTACATCTTACAACTTCTTCAGCTGTGTAGTCTCTTTTAACATTTTTCCATCTAGGGTTAGTATCCCAGTCTTGCTGGATTTCTTTTGCAGATCTAAGTTTATTCATTGTTACCTCTTGAACATAGATATATTATAAATTAGCGTAGATGATACTATTAAGTAGTCTAATTAACAAATATAAATAATGAATTCTAATAAAAAAATCATAGTTGGTATGTCGGGAGGAGTAGATTCCTCGATAACAGCGGTATTATTGAAACAATCCGGTTATGATGTTTCAGGGTTATTTATGAAAAATTGGGAAGAAGATGATTCCGATGATGCTTGTAATTCAAAAAGAGATTATGATGATGCGCTCAGAATATCTAAAAAATTAGGAATAAAACTCTCTATGGTTAATTTTTCAGACAAGTACTGGGACTTAGTTTTTAAAAGATTTATTAATGAGTTGAATCAAGGTTTAACTCCTAATCCTGACATTTATTGCAATAAAGAAATAAAATTCAACTATTTTATGAACTATGCCTTATCACTTGGATGCGATAAAGTTGCAACAGGCCACTATGCAATGATAAAAGGAAATGAGCCGGACTTAACATTAAATATTCCTAAAGATAGATCGAAAGATCAAACATATTTTCTATATATGCTAAATCAAAGTATCATGAAAAACTTACTCTTCCCTCTGCAAGATATTGATAAAAATGAAGTTAAAAATATTGCCAAAGATTTTGATTTATCTATTTATCAAAAAAAAGAAAGTATGGGCATATGCTTTATAGGAAAAAAGGATTTTTCAAGTTTTATCAAGAAGTACATAAATACCAAACATGGAAATATATGCGATGAAGATGGTTATGTTCTTGGAGAACATGATGGTCTTTTTAACTATACAATTGGACAACGAAAAGGCATAAGAATTGGTGGAAATAAAAATTATAGTGAGAAACCATGGTTTGTTATAAACAAAGACATTGGTCAGAATAAATTAATTATAAGCCAGGATGAAGACAGATTAATTGCACTAGGAAAGGTAGAACTTAAAAACATGAGCTGGGTACGCTCACAACCTTCTGAAAATCTCAAATGTAAAGCAAGATTTCGACATGGAGGGAAATTAATCCCTGTTAACATTACTAAAACTAATAATAAGTATTATTTAGATATGCTAGATGGAGAGAGAGCAATTACCCCTGGCCAATCAGCTGTGTTATATAATGGTGACGAATGCATAGGTGGAGGGATAATTAGTTCCTTATGTTGATAAAGAATATAGATGAGCAGACAATAGCATTGGCAGGTCTATATCAATCCTGTTATGTTGTATCAAATGTTGCCTGGAAAGGTGAATATAATGAGGAGGACTTTCTTCCTCTGATTAATAGCATTTTACAAATTGACTCTACAATTGTTAAAGATATATATATAGATATTGATAATATTAAGTCAGGATTTATTTACCTGAAAAAGCAGATAATAGGTGATATATTCACAAGAAGCAGTGAAACAAGAAGATACATAGAGTCTTTGAAAATATTATCCAATCATCTGATGGGTGATCAAAAAACTGTAACTTTAATGCAAAATTTACTGAAAGAGTTAAAAGAGAATACTGATAACCTCACCACAGATGAAAAGGCTGAAAAATTATCAGGGGTATACCAAAAAACACTGAGTAAATTTGAACCTAGAATTATTGTCAATGGAGAGAACAAATATCTTACTGATCCTATCCAAGCATCAAGGATAAGAACGGCTCTATTTGCAGGCGTAAGAGCAACACTCTTATGGGAGCAGCTTGGGGGATCTAAATGGAAACTCTTTCTATTTAAATCCTCTTTTTCAAAAACAATAGATTCATATATTAGCTCTACGAAGAGCTAGCAATATTTTTTAATACGTAATTAAGTATTCCATCATTTGTAAAATAGTTCCATTCCATAGCAGTATCTATTCTAATTTTTACACTGAACTCAAATGGCCTGTTGTCTTTAGTTGTCATGATTTTAACTGACTTGTCATTTATATTTATCTCATCAATTGTAAATTGAGCAGTTTTATCTAAACCAAGTGAGTCAAAATTATTGTTGTCTAAATACTCTAAAGGTAATACACCCATTCCTACAAGATTAGACCGATGAATACGCTCATAGCTTTCTGCTACAACTGCCCTCACGCCTAATAGTTTAGTTCCTTTCGCAGCCCAGTCTCTTGAAGAACCACAGCCATAGTTTTTACCTGAAAAAATAATAAGATTATCATTCGATTTTCTATATTTTTCAGCAGCATCAAATATAGACATTTCTTCTTTTGATGGAATATGAATAGTGAAACCACCTGTTTTTTCAGGGACAAGCTTATTAGCAATCCTAATATTTGCAAAAGTTCCTCTTTTCATAATCTTATAATTACCTCGTCTAGAACCATAGGAATTAAAGTCTGCAATTTGAGTTCCATTTTTAACCAAGAACTTTCCAGCAGGCGTTGAATCTTTGAAAGACCCAGCAGGTGATATATGATCAGTTGTAACACTATCTCCTAGGATTAATAATGGATATGCATCAGCTATTGAATCAAGTTTATGTAAATCATCATCTATATTTTCAAAAAATGGAGATGGTTGTATATACGTTGAATCTTCTTGCCAATTAAAATATTCAGAATCATCAGTACTAATATCTTTCCAGTTTGTGTCACCATCAAATAGATCAGCATATGAATCAGTAAACATTTTTCTGTCAATATTTTTATCAACAACCGAGCGTATTTCATCTGATGAAGGCCAGATATCACCTAGATATACATCGTTCCCACTCAAATCTTTACCGAGACTTTCTTTGGATATATCGAGCCCAATCTGTCCAACTAAAGAATAAGCAATCACAAGCATTGGTGATGCTAAGAAATTCATTTTTATCTCTGGATGAATACGTCCTTCAAAGTTTCTATTTCCAGACAATATAGAGCTAACTATGAGATCTTTATTTGCAATTTCTTCTACGTATTTATCTTTTAGTGGTCCTGAGTTACCAATACACGTTGTACAACCATAACCAATAATATTAAAACCAAGCTTATCAAAATACTCAATTAATTTAGCCTTTTCTAAATAATTTTTAACAACCCTTGACCCAGGAGCTAATGATGTTTTAACCCACTCCTTAACCTTAAGTCCTTTTTCAACAGCCTTTTTAGCTAATAAACCAGCACCAATAATTACGCTAGGATTAGATGTATTAGTGCAGCTTGTGATGGCAGCAATCATTATCGCCCCATCAACTATTCCTGAGTCATCTTGTGATATATCCTTTTTTTGTTTCGTAATTTCATCCGTCACAATCTTTTTTACGTCTCTAAGATTAACTCTATCCTCTGGTCTCTTTGGTCCAGATAAACATGCTTGTACGCTAGAAATATCAAGATGTAAATTATCACTATATATAATTTCATCAGACGCATCCCTGAATAGACCAACTTTTTTGGAATACTCTTCAATTATTTTTATATGCGATTCTTCCTTGCCCGTGGTATTCATGTAACTTAAAGTCATATCATCTATAGGAAAAAATCCACATGTAGCACCATATTCTGGAGCCATATTTGCTATAGTGCAACGATCTGCAATTGACAAAGAATCTAAGGCATCACCATAAAATTCTACGAACTTACCAACAACATTTGCCGCACGTAACTGTTCAACTATAGTTAAAACTAAATCAGTTGCAGTAGTAGACTTCTCTAGCCTTCCAGTCAACTTAAAACCAATTACTTCTGGTAGCAGCATAGGTATTGGTTGTCCTAGCATAGCGGCTTCTGCTTCAATGCCTCCGACTCCCCATCCAAGCACACCAAGTCCATTAACCATTGTTGTATGGGAATCTGTTCCCACCACTGTGTCAGGATATAAAGTCTCATTCTTATTAAAAATGACCTGAGAAATATACTCAATATTAATCTGATGGATAATACCATTATTAGGCGGCACAATTCTAAGGTTTTCAAACGCACTCTGTCCCCATTTCAATAACCTATATCTTTCAATATTTCTTTTATATTCAAGCTGTGTATTTAAATCTTTAGAGTCAGAAGCACCATAATGATCAACCATAACAGAATGATCTATTATTAAATCAGTTTGACATTGAGGGTTAATTAATTTTGGATCCCCATTTAATTTTTTAACAGCATCACGCATAGATGCTAAATCAACAACTGCTGGTACACCAGTAAAGTCTTGCATGATAACTCGGCTAGGATAAAAAGTTATTTCTGTTTGATCTTGGATACTTCCATTCCATGACATAAACTTATCAATAACATCGCTTGAATCAGATTTATTATTTCTTATATAATTTTCAAATAACACTCGAAGCGAGTATGGCAAGTGTTTAATTTCGGCTTTATTAATATTATAAATATCATATGACTGGTCTGATTGCTTAAGTTTGTCTTTAAAGTCCATGTTTTCTTATCCCTCAAAAAATTGTCAACATTTTATCATATAATGTAATAAAAATTCTATTTTATTTGGCTGGTACTACTTTTTTAATATGCTCAATGCTGATTCCATAAGGATTACTAGCTTTATTATTATCGAAAACCCCAATTATTCTCTTACCCTCATTTGCTCCGACCATGGCCTCATTCAAGATATCTTCCAGCTTTTTACTATATTTTAATTTATATAGTCTAGGGAGAGAGTTATTTGAAATATTTTCAACTAAAATAATGAATTGATTATCTATTTTCTTAACATATAAGATATTAAATTTATTAGGAAAATCCAATGTGACTGGATAGCCTAGGTTATCAAATATTTTCGCTTGTAAAAATAAAAATAATAATAATATTGATGTAGACAAATACATCATTTTTTTAAAAGACTCTTTTTTTATGAGAGCAAAAATTAATATTCCATAAACTATTGTTAACAATATAATGACAAAATAAATATTCATTTTCACTAATAACCTTTCAAACTATATGGAGTGAGTATTTCATTAGCAGCATAAATAGATTTAAAATTTCCTTCTGAGTCAAGACGGAATTTTGTGATTGTTAGCTCTGTATCTTCATTCTTTAGAACAACATCTCCTACGAATACTAATCTTAAAGATGGATTTACTTTTTCAATAATTATTTTAGCTTCAACCGGACTACTACTCTTATGATCATATAAATATAAATTAACGACATACTCTCCTGGAATAATGCCTCGTAATGTTACTACTTCACGGTTTATCGGATAAATAACTTCTTTGCCATCAATAATAATTTTATCATTTACCACTCCCCTGTCATCCCTATCTAAATGCAACCATCCGGCGTCTTTTTTTAAATATGATACGATTTCACCATTTGGATCTTTAACCCAAATATCTATGTCATCTGGAAGACTATCCTTCCAGTCAACAGTTATAATATACTCAGCTTTCATATTAACATTACCAAGCTTAGTGATAGGATTTATAAACAACATAGTTATAAAGAATAAAAATGTAAAACCTAGAAGAATATTGAATAATAAGTCTGTAAACGGATCAAAGCTAGAGTATCTTTTTTTCATCTTCATAAATTTTCTTTAGTTCATCATCAAAAAATGGAATACATGTATTGCATATATGAAATATTTTATATACAAGTGCCTCTAGATATTTATACTGCATTGATAATAAAATTGATGTTACTAGACCGGTTAAGGTCGTATATAGGGCAACCTTCATTCCGTCACTCATATTTTGAAGTAATGTATTCATTAAGGTAAAATCAAAATTTTCAATCTCAGTAATTGCTGATAACATTATAATAAACCCTATGACTGTTCCAACAAGACCAAGTTTTAATAATAAATCTACAACAAACCATCCTGTTTCTAATTTAGCAGTCAAATCATTCTCAAAACTATTCCTTACTTCCTTTGACTCTTTGTTATTAGATACTAAAGTGATAATTGATGTAATGTACTTTGCTATAACAATATCATCATGATGATTTGATTTTTCAAAATAGAAAATATTTTTTGCTGCATCTTTTTTTGAATTAGCTGATAAATTTTCTAAAAACAATTCAATATTTAAATATCTATCCTTAATAAAAAATAATTCCATTCCAACTTTTAAAGTAAAAATAAAGAAAATAAATATTATTAAAGAAGATATATGGCTAATGTCATTAAATAATATTAAAGTTAAAAAGCCAAGTTGATGCATTACCAGAAAAGTAATGATTAAACTTATAAAAAATAAAAACCATTTTATAAAAATTAAATCACTTATGTGTTTCTTTAACATAATTAGTTAGATTAATTTTTTTGGATTCAAGAGCTTCAAGATCTGAGATCTTGTTAAATTAGTTTTTTCTTCCGTGATATCTATAATAGATTTATTTGTCTTATAAGCTTCTTTTACTATTTTTGATGCTAAATCATAACCAATTGTTTCATTTAATTTAGTGGCAATGATAGGATTCTTTTCCAAATTTAATTGAATATTTTTTTTATTTACTTTGAAAGTATCAATAGTATCAGCTAAAGAATAAACAGAATTTATTAACAAATTAAAAGACTCTATTATATTTTTTGAAATGAGAGGAAGCATGGTGTTTAGTTGAAAATTTCCAGATATACAAGCTATGTTAATAGCGCTATGGTGGCCTGTTACCTGTGCCATCGCCATCAATACTGCTTCAGGAATCACGGGGTTTATTTTACCTGGCATTATACTACTGCCTGGTTGCAAAGGTTTCAGAGTAATCTCTGAAAGACCTGAAACTGGTCCACTATTCATCCATCTTAAGTCATTAGATATTTTTGTTAAGGATGAGGCAACTCTGAGTAATGCTCCGCTCATAGTCAAGATATGATTTTGAGAACTAATCATTTCAGATTTATTTGGATTAGATGTAAATTTTGCACCTGTCTTTCCTAAAATTTTATTTAGCTCAGTAGAAACTAATTTCCCAAAATTCTTTGGAGCATTTAATCCTGTTCCAATTGCAGTTCCACCTATAGGCAAATACTGTAATTCTTCAGCACTTTGAAGCAATGGTTGGTTGCAATGCACTATCTGCTCTCTCCAAGATTCTATTTCATAACTCAAAGATAAAGGCACGGCATCCATTAGATGTGTTCTACCGGATTTGATAATATCTTTTACTTCAAATTCTTTATCAATTAGCTTCATTGTGAAATAATCCAAGGCATCATTTAACTCTAGAGCTAATAGCACAGAACAAATATTGATTGTTGTTGGAATTACATCATTTGAACTCTGTGATTTATTAATATCATCATTAGGGTGAACTTTTTTCTTGAGCTTTTTAGAGACAGTAGTTGCTAATACTTCATTCATATTCATATTAGTACTCGTACCTGATCCAGTTTGGTACAAGTCAATCGGAAATTGGTCATAATATTTATCAATATTTTTATGAATATCTAATGCGCAACTGCTAATAGCTTTTGCTTTTGTAGCTGGCATTAATTTTGCTTTATGATTAGCCAACGCACAGGCAGCTTTCAGCGCAGCCAATGATTCTATGAAATCTGGGGGGAACACATCTCCGCTAATCTTGAAGTTATCTACTGCTCTTTGAGTTTGTGCGCCATAAAGTGCAGTTTTAGGAACTTTAACCTTTCCCAATGAGTCCTCTTCTGTTCTGAAAGTAATTTTTTTCATATTATTTTTTTAAATTTATAATTATTATTATGTTATAATATCATCTTTGAGATGAATGTGGTTATGAAAAAAGATGATTTACTCTCAATCTCTCCTCTAGATGGAAGATATTCAGGTGCATGTAAAGACATAAGTGATGTCTTCTCTGAGTATAGTTTAATTAAACATAGAGTCTTTGTTGAGATTAAATGGTTTATATTTTTATCGAAAATTGACAAAATTAAAGGACTTCCAAAAGTCAAAGCTAAGGATGAAAAATTCTTGCTAAATATTCATGATAGTTTTAGTTTAAATGATGCAAAACTAGTTAAAAAATTAGAAAGCACAACCAAGCACGATGTAAAAGCTGTAGAATATTTCTTAAAATTAAAATTTGATGCTAAGCCTGGTCTGAAAAAATATAAAGAGTATATCCATATATGTTGTACCTCAGAAGATATCAATAATCTTTCTTATGCCCTCATGGTGAAGACGGGGCAAGGATTAATATTAAATAAACTCAACATCTTAAATATCTTAATTAAAAAATATATAAAAAAGTATTCTAAAAATATCATGTTATCGCATACCCATGGTCAGCCTGCAACTCCAACATCAATGGGAAAAGAGTTCTTAAACTTCCATGCTAGGCTCACTCTTTTGCAGAAAAAAATAAAAAATCTCAGCATTATGGGAAAATTTAATGGTGCTACAGGGAATTATTCTGCTCATAGTATAACTTTCCCGAATATCAATTGGCCTATTATTAACAAAAGATTTATTAACAGCTTAGGCATTGAAGAAAATAAGTATACAACTCAAATAGAACCTCATGACTATATTTGTGAAATATCTAATAACATAGCTCATGTAAATTCTATTCTTATTGGATTTTCTCAAGATATGTGGTCATATATCTCGAAAAATTATTTTATACAAAAAAATATTTCAGGTGAAATTGGTTCTTCTACAATGCCTCATAAAATTAACCCCATTAATTTTGAAAATGCCGAAGGTAATCTAGGTTTAGCTAATAGTGTATTAAAATTTTTATCTGAAAAGCTAATAATATCTAGATTGCAAAGAGATCTATCAGATTCAACAGTACTAAGAAATATTGGTGTTTCATTTGGTTATTCATACCTAGCTTATGAAAACCTAATGACGGGGCTACATAAGTTGTCTATAAATAGTAAAAAAATTAATGATGATATTGTGGATGCATGGGAAATATTAGCTGAACCCATACAAATGGTTGCTAGAAAATATCATATTTCAAATTCTTATGAGCTACTAAAAAAAGTAACTAGAGGCAAGAAAGTGAACAAAGAAGTCATCCATAAGCTTATCGTATCTCTCAAAATACCAGAAAATGAGAAAAAATTACTTCTTAGCCTGACACCCAAAAAATATATTGGTTATGCAATAAAGTTATGTAATGAAAAACACTAGTCTTGATAAAATTGTTCAACTTGAAAATTTTATTCAATCACATGGTCATGAATTTCAATCAATCAGTAATGAGATAAAAATATATCTACTGAATGATAGTGAGATCCATATTATTGTTAGTGATTCCATTGATATTTATACCTATGAGATCTCGGGTATGGATAATAAATATTCGTCAAAAGATATCGAGGGTGCTAAAACTATTTTAAAACAGTTTCTTATTTTTTAGGCTTCATATGAGGAAACAATAAAACATCTCTTATAGATGCTGAGTCAGTAAATATCATGATCAACCTATCTATCCCAATTCCAGCACCAGCAGTAGGCGGCATACCATACTCAAGAGCCGTTACAAAATCTTCGTCGTAACTCATTTTCTCATCATCATCCGAATTTACCTGCTCCTTGAATCTGTTAGATTGTTCTTCAGGGTCATTGAGTTCTGAGAACCCATTTGCTATTTCTCTCCCTGCTATAAATAATTCAAAGCGTTCCACCAGATTGGGCTCATCATCAAAACTTCTCGACAAAGGGGAAACCTCTGTTGGATAATGCGTGACAAATGTTGGATTAATAAGTTCTTTCTCCACCATTTTATCAAATATATCTAAATGCATTTTAACTATAGAGCCTTTATCAGAAATTTTGATACTATTTTCAGAACAATAGCCCTCTATATACTTCTTATCATTAAATTTAGACGAATCAATTCCTTCGGCATATTTTTCTATAGAATCATAAAACTTAATTTTCGTAAATGGTGTTTTAAAATTAATCCGAAGATCTTGATATTTAAAATTAGAACTAAAATTTAACGAACTAATGATTTTGCTAAATAAATTTTCTATTAAAGACATTAAGTATATGTAGTCTTGGTAAGCACAATAAAATTCTATCATTGTAAATTCTGGATTATGTTTAACAGAGAGCCCCTCATTACGGAAACTTCTATTAATCTCAAAAACTTTTTCATATCCGCCAATAATACAACGTTTTAAAAATAGTTCCGGAGCTATTCTTAGGTATAAATTAAGATCGAGTGAATTATGATGTGTGATAAATGGTTTTGCAGCAGCTCCCCCAGGAATCATATGCATCATTGGTGTTTCCACTTCTAAGTAATCATCTTCTATAAAAAAATTTCTAATCTCAGACACTATTTTTGAACGTGTTTTAAATAAACTTTTAGTTTCCGGATTTATCATTAAATCTAAATACCTTTGTCTATATTTAATCTCAATATCAGCTATCCCATGAAATTTCTCTGGTAGCGGCCTTAGAGATTTTGACAAAAGTATAATTGATGAAGTATTGACGGTTAATTCGCCTGTTTTAGTCTTAAACAGTACTCCTTCAATTCCAACAATATCTCCTAAATCTAGATTATTAAATAAAATATAACTGTCTTCCCCTACTTGTTTTTTTTGTAAATAGATTTGTATGTTTCCACTTTCATCATGTAAGTTTGCAAAAGATGAGTTACCCATATTTCTTATTGTCAACAATCTTCCGGCAATAGAAACAGGTATATTCTTTTCAGCTATATCTTCTTTTTCAAGATCTTTATACTTATCACTAATACTATTGGCATAATCTTTTTTTCTAAATGTATTAGGATATGCTTTATTATTTACCTTGATAGCATCAAGCTTCTTTTTTCTCTCAGTAATTAATTTGTTTTCTTCTGTCATTCTAAAGTCCTTCTTTTAAGCTTTTTTCAATAAAATCATCTAAGTCACCATCCAATACGGCTTGTATGTTACCAGTCTCATGTTTTGTTCTTAAATCTTTTATCCTGCAGTCATCCAAAACATATGATCTTATTTGACTGCCCCATGATATGTCAGATTTTTCTGATTCAACTTTATTCTTAATCTCATTCTTTTTAGTCATTTCAAATAAATATAGTTTAGCACGTAGTTGTTTCATTGCACTTTCTTTGTTTTTATGTTGTGATCTTCCATTCTGACACTGAGTTACAATTTTACTTGGGAGATGCGTAATTCTTACAGCTGATTCTGTTGTGTTTACATGTTGACCGCCTGCTCCACTAGCTCTATAAACATCGATACGTAAATCAGCAGGATTAAGATTGATTTTAATATCTTCATTAATTTGAGGATATACAAAAACAGAGGCAAATGATGTATGTCTTCTACTACCTGAGTCAAAAGGAGATTTTCTTACTAGCCTATGTACACCAGTTTCTGTTCTAAGCCATCCATATGCATACAAACCATTCACTTTAATTGTTGCGCTTTTATAACCTGCAACTTCTCCCTCAGAGAGCTCAACAACCTCATGCGAAAACTTTTTAGATTCTAACCAGCGTAGATACATTCTCAGAAGCATTGCTACCCAGTCTTGCGCTTCTGTTCCTCCGGACCCTGACTGAATATCAACATATGCATCATACTGATCTTCTTTTTGCTTAAACATTTGAGTTGTTTCTAGTAATCCTATTTCTTTTTCTAAACTATTAGATATCTGAATCATTTCATCTACCATCTCTTTATTATCTGCAATTATCCCATCATCCAATAATGATGTTATTGTATATTGGATAAGATCGATATCATCTTGAATTTTAATGAGATTTTGAAGAAGATCTTGTTTGTGTTTTTGTTCTTTTTGCAAAGCTAGCAACTTAACTTTATCTGACCAGTTTTCTTCAAGTACTAACTCTGATGACAGGAAATCTAATTTTTCCTGTATGGAGTCATAGTCAAACTAACCTCCGGACTTCAGTAAGTCTTTTTGCGAAATCTTTATTTTTTTCCAGAACATCTTCTATATTAGGCATAAATATTCTCTGTTAATTTTGAAAATATGTCTAATCTCTCAAACCATTTTTCTTTATAAGAATCTAGTTCTTGGCCAGATATAACTGTCTTTTCAAACTCTCCATTTCTTATAGCTAAAAACACAATAATGGAATCAATATTCGTTTCATATTGCCAGTCATGTGCTATAGCATAAGCTGCTAACTGCAAAAAATACTCTTCCATTTCTTCTTTAGTTTTTTTTCTATATGATGATTTATAGTCAATTACTGATAATCTTTCATCTTTTATTCCAATAAGATCTATTGTTCCAGCATATAAATTTTTATATAAAACTGAAACTTCAGTACCCCAAGCTTCATCTAGACCATCAATAAAATTATCTATAATAATCTGTGCTAATTTTTTAGCTATGACATAATTTTTGTTATCACTATGAAAGGTATCATCTCTGGAAACATAGTATTCCAGATATTTATGCATATAATTTCCGATTTCCATCGAATCAGTTTTATGACTAAAATCAAAGTTTACTTGCTGCTTTGGATTAGTGAGTCTAAGTATACTGGTTACGCTAGGAACATTAAGGTTTTCAGAAACAGAGTAAAATCTAATATTATTTATTTTATTAACATGGTAAATAGGATAACTATATTTTTCTCTGAAAGAATTAATCATAGTTATCTTTTAAGAATCGACAAAATATTTTCAAGATCAAACTTAATTTGAGTCACCATATGCTTATCGATTAATGGGTCTGGTTTGATTTGATTATTATTTATCATGTTTTTGGCACCCTCTATTGTAAAACCCTCATCTTGCAATAATGCTTTAATCTTTAAAATCATTACAAGGTCTTTTTGCTGGTAATATCTTCTATTTCCTTTTCTTTTTATAGGGTCTAACTCTGAAAATTCTTGTTCCCAGTACCTGAGGACATGGGCTTTTACATCACAAATTTTAGAGGCTTCCCCAATAGTGAAATATCTTTTATTAGGTATAACGGGGGCACTTTTATTTTGATTTTCCATCATATGCTTCTAATTTATTCTTTAGTTTAAGACCAGATTTAAAGGTAACCACTCTTCTTTCTGAAATTGTAACATTTTCCCCAGTTTTTGGATTTCTACCTGGTCTGGCTACCTTCTCTCTGAGGGTGAAGTTACCAAAACCAGAAAACTTTATATCATTACCTTCTTCAAGAGTACCTTTGATCATCTCAAAAAATTCCTCTATAAATTCTTTAGCTTCTCTTTTATTGAGGCCAACTTCATCATGTATTACTTCAACAAGTGAATTTTTTGTAATTGTCATTATTATGTTCTAACTACTGCCTTATGCTTACTCTGCAACAGGCTTATTATTTTTTCCATCTCATCATTGATTTGATTATCAGTTAATGTACTTAGCTTATCTTGAAATACAAACTCAATAGTTATACTTTTTTTTCCTATTCCAAATTCAGCCTTACTATAGAATATATCACTTATTTTAATATTTATCATATAGTTAAATGATTTTCTTTCTACCGCATCTATTATATCATTCGCAAGAATATTGTCATTAACTAGAATAGTTAAGTCTCTCTTAATCTTTGGAAATATAGAGATTTTTTTATATTTTATGCTATCAATACCAACAACCTTGTCTATCATTAACTCAAAATAGAATATTTTATTTTTAATAGAATATTGAGAATATAAAGACTTATTAGGCTCCCCACAGTATCCTACAATCTTATTATTCTGCTTTATGACTGCCTGACAGCTCTTGCTTAGATAACTGATACTTGCGTGGGTTTCAAAGCTTAAATTTGGCAATATAGATAACAGATCGCCTTTTAAATCAAAAAATGAAAGCTTGCCCTGATCATTTTTTAAATTGGATTCTGAATTAACGCCAGAAATTGCTCCAGCTAAAATATTTTCTTCAATAATTTTCTTATCACTGTGTTTTATATAGGTTCTCCCAGATTCAAATATCTTTAAATTGAGATTTTTCCTACTAAAGTTATAATTACAAGTATTCAAAATACTGTTTACCATCGACCCTCTTAGCTCGGCTTTATCCTCAGATATCGGATTCATGATACTAATAATCTTAGATTTTGATACATGGTTTTCTTGATCACCTTTTGGAATAAAGCTAAACGAAATCACCTCATTATAACCACGTGCCACCAATGAGTTCGAGTAATCATTAGTTTTATTTTCAATATTTCTGATATTATTCAAAGACTTGGAGGTTAAATCTGGAGTAAAATTATTATAACCATATACTCTGGCAACTTCCTCAACTAAATCTTCTGGTATTAGAATATCAAATCTATGGCTAGGCACAGTTACCTTAAGCCCTATTTTCTTCTTTTCTGGATTAAAGCCAAGATATTTAAGAGTCTGGATTATAAAACTATCAGATATTTTTATACCTAAAGATGATTCGAATAAATTAAAATCAATCAAAATACTCTTACCTATATGTTTAGCTGTTTTTGAAGCAGAAGAATGGTTTAAAAAATAATCACCAATACTTGTATGTTCTTTCAAGATTGCAAGAACTCTACCAAGAGAATATTTATTTAAGAGTGGGTCAACCCCTCTTTCAAATCTATATGATGCATCTGTCTGTAAGCGAAAGAATTTTGAAGATTTTCTTATTATATTTGGCGTGAAATAAGCAGATTCAATAATAATACTTTTGGTTTTAGTACTAACCGAAGATCCTTCTGAACCTATTACACCAGCTATCGCTTGAGGCTTTTCATCATCTGATATAACAGGGGTATCTGTCGTCAAATTATAATTCTGACCATCTAGAGCAGCTAACTTCTCATTTTTTCTTGCATATCTTACGCTAATCTTTCCAGTAAATTTTTGATTATCAAATGCATGCATTGGTTGGCCATTCTCAAGCATGACATAATTCAATACATCTACTACAAGATTAATTTTTTTTAAACCACATGTCTCAAGCCTTTCTTGTATAAAAAGAGGAGTTGCAACTGAATTATCAATATTTTTAATAACTAATACACTATATGAAGAACTAATCTTCTTGTCTATATTTGAAAAAATACTTTCTTTTGATTTTATAAATTTTATATATTTTGGCAGAGATACCTTTTTTTTATATATAGGACTTATGTCTCTAGCGATACCCATAATTGACAAACAGTCAGCCCTATTTGGCGTCATGTCAATGTCTATCATGATATCCTTTTTGGTTTTAACTATAGATGATACTTCTAATCCCAGCGATGTAAGTTCTTCGACAAAGATATCATTTTTTTTAATGTTAGGAACATATTCTTTTAACCAATTCAAGCTAATTTTCATAATTATTTTAACCCTTTGAATTGTGATAAGAATGAAATATCATTTTCATAAAACATTCGTAAATCTACTATATCATATTTAAGCATGGCCAATCTTTCAACACCTAGGCCAAATGCAAATCCAGAGTACTGTTTGGTATTAATTTTAACATTTGATAAAACATTTGGATGAACCATTCCGCAACCAAGGACTTCAAGCCATTTACCTTTAAATTTGATATCTAGTTCTGCTGATGGCTCCGTAAACGGGAAGTAAGAAGGTCTGAAGCGTATCTCCATATCTTTCCCAAAAAATTCTTTTATGAAGTTAATTAAAACCCCTTTTAAATGACAAAAATTAACATTCTTATCAATATGAAGACCCTCGATTTGATGAAACATAGGCGAGTGTGTTGGATCAGAATCACATCTATAAACCTTCCCTGGGGTCATGATTTTTAATGGAGCTTTATTAGATAACATGGATCTTATTTGAACAGATGAAGTATGTGTTCTTAAGAGTTTATCGTCAGATACATAAAAAGTATCATGCATATCTCTTGCTGGATGAGTGTCTGGAATATTTAATGCTTCAAAATTATGAAACTCATCTTCAATTTCAATACCGCTGACTGATGTAAATCCATGGTTGCTGAGTATTGATATGATTTGATTTATAGTAATTGAGATTGGGTGCCTAGACCCCATAGATATGTTTTTTCCAGGCAAAGTTACATCAGTAAAGTCATTACTTTCTTTTGTTTGTTGAATATTATCGAGCTCTAAAGTAATTAGCTCTTGTGTCTGACTTTTTAAAATATTTAGAGACTTGCCTAGCTCTTTTCTTTCTTCTAAACTGGCATCTTTTAGTTTGCTGAATTCATTCGTGACAACTCCGCTTTTACCAAGATAATATGCCTTAATATTTGCAATATCATGAGGAGATTTACATTCCTTTAATTTCTCTCTAAGTTCTGAAATTAGTGAAGTATAATTTTTTGACACAAGTTAAAAATAGCTATTTTTGACTAGCTATAGAGTTTACGATAGCTGTAAAATTTTCAGCATTATTCACTGCCAAATCAGCTAACATTTTCCTATTAATTGTAATATCTGCCTTTTTAAGCTGATTCATTAACTGACTATAAGACATATTGTTTAATCTTGCAGCTGCATTAATTTTTGTTATCCACAATGACCTAAATTGTCTTTTTCTTTGTTTTCTACCAATATATGCATATTGCCCAGCCTTTATAACTGCTTGCTTAGCAACTCTATATACTTTACTTCTGGCACCTTTGTAGCCCTTCGCTAATTTTAATACTTTCTTGTGTCTTGCATGTGCAACTACACCACGTTTTACGCGTGCCATAATTTTCTCCTATTTAATATGGTAACATCCTTTTAACTAGTGCTTTGTCAGCTTTGCTAACTAACAAGTCATCTCTTAGATGTCTTTTTCTTTTAGAACTCTTTTTAGTTAATATGTGCCTACGATGAGATTGTGCTCTCTTCATTTCATCTGAAGGAGTCTTCGAAAATCTCTTTGCGGCTCCACTATGGCTTTTCATTTTTGGCATCATCTTCCTCTTATTAGGCTAAAAACGTGTTAAGTATACAGTAATTATTTCTTTGGTGCTATAACCATTACCATTTGTCTGCCCTCAAATAGCGGTATTTGCTCAACAATTCCTATTTCATCTAAATCTTTCTGCACTCTATCTAAAACTTCTCGTCCAATTACCTGATGAGCAATCTCTCTACCTCTAAATCGCATGGTTATTTTGGCTTTATCTCCACCATTTAAGAACTTCGTTATGCTCTTCAATTTAACCTGGTAATCAGCTTCTTCTGTATTTGGCCTGAATTTAATTTCTTTTACCTGAGTCTGTTTTTGTTTTTTCTTTGCCGCATGGGCTTTTTTTTGATTATCAAATCTAAATTTGCCATAGTCCATTATTCTACAAACTGGCGGTGTTTGGTTGGGCACTATTTCTACTAGATCTAATTCCTCTTCCTTAGCTAATTCTAAAGCTTTTGCAGTATCAAGAACGCCTACTTGATCTCCATTTGAGGCTATCAACCTTACTTCTAGAACGCTAATCCTCGCATTCATCCTTGGTCTTCTATTAATCGCTATAATATTACTCCTAACTAGTTTTTTAAAACAATACTCTTGTTACCTACAAGAGTTTCTACCATTTTGATAAATTTATCAACATCCATTACTCCTAGATCTTCACCAGTCCTAGTTCTCACAGATATTTGGTTACTTTCAACTTCTTTATCACCAATAACTAGTAAATATGGAACTCTCATCATGCTATGGTGACGAATTTTATAGCTGATTTTTTCATTTCTTAAATCAGATGATGCTCTTATGCCTAAATTATTTATCTGCTTAGCTAGTTCCAAGCAATGAGCTTCTTGATTTTCTGATATATTTATTATGACCGCATGAAGTGGTGACAGCCATAAAGGTAAGTCACCCGCATATTCTTCTATAAGGATACCTACAAACCTTTCTAAAGAGCCAAGTATTGCCCGGTGTATCATTACAGGTGCAACTTTATCACCATTATGATCAACATATGTTGCATCTAACCTCGCAGGCATAGAGAAATCTAGTTGTATAGTTCCTAACTGCCATACTCTTTCAAGTGAGTCTTTTAAAGAGAAATCAATTTTAGGACCATAGAATGCTCCGTCACCTTCATTTAATTGCCATTTAACATCACTAGCATCTAAAGCCTTCATGAGAGCATCTTCAGATTTATCCCAGATTTCTTCCCCGCCAACTCTTTTCTCTGGTCTAGTTGATAATTCAACCTTAATCTCTTCAAATCCAAATTGTCTATAAATTTCATAGATGGTTTTTATTAATAATTTTATTTCATTTTCAATCTGGTCAGGCGTACAAAAAATATGGGCATCATCTTGGGTAAATGCTCTTATGCGCATCAAGCCATGCAATGTTCCTGATGGTTCATTTCTATGCACCAAGCCAAACTCTGCAAACTTAATAGGCAAATCTCTGTAACTTTTCAAACCTTGGTTAAAGACCTGAATATGTCCCGGACAACTCATTGGCTTAACCGCATATTCTTTATTTTCAGATGAAACATCAAATATAAGATCTGAGAACTTGTCTAAGTGACCAGACTTTTTCCATAATGACTTATCTAAAATCTGCGGAGTATTTATGATTTTATAATGATAATTTCTCAGATATGAGGTAATAAAGTCCTTAACAATATTAAAAAGCTTCCAACCATTATCATGCCAAAATACCATGCCTGGAGACTCCTCTTGAAAATGAAAATAATCAAGTTTTTGTCCTATCTTCCGATGATCTCTCTTCTCGGCTTCTTCAAGCTTATGTAGGTAAGCCTTCAGGTTATCCTTTGTATCCCATGCAGTACCATATATTCTTTGAAGCTGCTCATTCTTTGAATCCCCTTTCCAATAAGAGCCAGAGATTTTCATGAGTTTAAAATAGTTTAACTCTTTTGTGCTTATAAGA
>Ga0257114_1000697_pt1 | contig 25702 bp, 19 predicted proteins | sample SI112_10mmetaG_FD_190149 | JGI IMG/M metagenome (GOLD analysis project Ga0257114, IMG submission 190149) | Marine microbial communities from Saanich Inlet, British Columbia, Canada - SI112_10m | ecosystem: Environmental > Aquatic > Marine > Inlet | place: Canada: British Columbia | collected...
ATGCTTTTTTCTGAATAATCTCTTATTTTCTTCACATCCATGTTTGTTAAACCTATAGTATCTGTCGTATTTGGAGAAAAAGTTACCTGATCCTTAACAGATGAAATAGTAATTAATGAAGATTCTTCTTCAAGCCTATTCACAAAAAAGGCAAAAGAAAGGATGACAAAAATTGAACTCACGATAGCAAAATAAAGTATGTTGTTTGAGGCTTTATATCTAAAGAAGTTTTCTATAAAATAATATGAAAATGAAGATATCACAAGTATTACAAGTATCAAATAAATATCATGTTGAATAAAGTCTATTTTATTATTTATTTTTATGATTGGGTCATGCCAGAGATATAGACTGTAACTTATTAACCCAATAAAATAGATAGGTTTAAGGTTGATCAACTTATTAAGATTGTCCGCTCGCTCTAAAAAAACTATTAATAATGCAGTAGAAAAACATGTAATAATACTTGTTAGACCTGGGTGGTTTAATGAATTATAAGGATATACAAATTGATACAACAAGAGGAAAAGTAGGGAACTACTAATTAAATCACTATGACTTCCCTTGTATTTATTTTTAATAAGAAAGAAAGCAACTAATGTACCTAAAAGAAATTCCCAAATTCTAAAAGGTAAAAGATAAAATTTAAAATTAAAATACTGAACAGAAACATATATCGATGCAAAAAGTGATACTGCTATTAAAAAAGAAACTACCGTGAGAGGAAACTTAATCTTTTTTCTTATCATGAAGAATAAAAAAACAGGCATAAAAATATAAAATTGTTCTTCAATTGACAAACTCCATGTGTGTAAATAAAGCTGTGAACCTATATCTGTGTCAAAGTAGTTTGTATTATTTAGAAAATAAAAATTAGACAAGTAAAAAAGACTGAATACAGAGGAAGAAAGTATCGAGTTTAAATCTTGACCTGAATACAGACTATAGGCAGTAAAATTAATAACCAATATTACAAAAATTAATGCTGGAGCTAATCTCTTAATCCTATTTTTATAAAAATTAATAAATGAAAAATTTTGTGTTTCCAAGTCAAAAATAATTTTATGTGAAATTAAATAACCACTAATTACAAAGAAAACATCTACACCTAGATAACCTGATTGAAAAATACTTACCTCTAAGTGATACAGAACAACAGGAATAATTGCAAAAGCTCGTAAACTTGTAATTTCTTTTCTAAATTTTAGCTTTTTCATCTTTTATAAGTAATATGTTTTTTATTTTAAATATATAATACTATAACTTTAGGATGTTGAAAATTACATATGTTTATGGACATGGCAGAGAAAAGAAAATTAATAAATCATCTGATTATTCTTCAGACTTTTTGTACGGATATGATCATCTAAAAGAGTTAGATTACGATGTTGATTACATTGTCCCCAATAATAAAAATAACTCATTATTAATTTTTATTGAAAAGGTGTTAAGAAAATGTACCAAATTACCTATTTATATGAGCGATTATATTTCATGGAATAACATTAAAAAAATATTTGGATCAGAAGTTTTGATTCTCACAAATGATCCCATTGCTCTGTCGCTTCTTCCCATTTTGATATTTTATAAACTATTTAAAAGAGGTGAAATCATAGTGGTAATAATGGGACTATTTTCTAAACCAAAACCAAACAAACTAATTAACTTATTTCAGAGCTTGTTTATTAGAACCCTTTTATTGGTTTCTTCTAAATTTATTTTCTTAGGGAAAAATGAAAAATTAAACGCTGAAAATTTATATTTAAATAAAAAAAATAAACTATCTTATCTTCCATTCTGTGTCGATACAAACTTCTGGTATCAAGAAAAAGTAGAAAAAGTTTACGACTTTATATTTGTAGGTAACGACGGAAATAGGGATTATAAGTTTTTAATAGAAATGGTTGAACATTTACAAAATTACAAATTTCTTGTTATCTCCAATAATTATCAATTGACGGAATATTTTGAAAATAATATAGTTCTGAATGGAGATTTTTATAAAGGAAGTATGTCAGAGTCGAAGATAACTGATGCTGAATTACGAACATTTTACAATCAAGCAAAAGTTTCTCTTGTACCTTTAAATAATACAGTTCAACCTTCTGGACAAAGTGTTTCATTACAGTCTCTATCAGTAGGTATTCCGGTGATAATTTCAGATACAGACGGAAATTGGTTTAACGGTGAGAAAATAAGTTCTGATTTTATCTACACAGCAAAACAAAATACCATAGAAAGCTGGAATCATCTCTTTGAAAATATATATCAAGAGTCGAATGACTATGAAAAGATTTCTAAGCGAATGTCAGGTTATATCAAAGATAATCTAGACAAATCAGTTTTTGATTTAAATCTTAAAAAAATAATATTAGACATATTGGACCAGAATTAATAGCTTATAAATTCTTTGACAATTTACCATAGATTTTTTTAAAAATAACCTCTTAATATTTAAATTTGGTATATAAAGATTTAAATTTGAACCATCAATTAACTCAAGGATTCTTTCTTCATTGTTATAAATAATATTTTGTACATCAAAAGCAAAACCCATTTTTTTTCTATTTAAGAAGTTTGTATCGAAATCATCTTTTAAATAATCTTTAATAATTTTTTTAGGTTGTTTATATTCAAGTGAGTTTTCGCTACAAGAAAGTATATATTCAATCAATCTATGGTCAATAAAAGGTGAGCGAACCTCAACAGAATGCATCATAGAAGTTCTATCTACTTTAAGATTCATCATTTCAGACAGGTAGAGTCGATTTTCGAGTATTAAAACATTTTTGAGTCTAGTTTTAGTGTTGTTGAAAAATTTTTTTGACAAGTTAGTTTTGTAATCTATTCCCAAGAAATTCATAAATTTATCATCTTTAAAGTACGAAAGATAACTCCTTTGATAGTCTTTACTATGTTTCAATATTTTGTTGCCGGAACCAAACCATGATGGGTAAATTTTATATAAAAATTCTATTAAACGACTATTAGCTTTAAAAACTTTAAACTCATCCTGAAATCTTTTATAACCAAAAAAGATTTCGTCTCCACCATCTCCTGAAATAGCAACTTTATATTTTTTAGAAATTTCTTTAGATATAAATGATGATGGAATATTAGATGTGTCCATATATGGCTCATCAAACATAGAAATGTTATTTAGAAGATCTTCAAAAGATGTTTGGGTGTCAACTTCTTGAATAAAATGCTCATTTTTATATTTATTTAATACTTGATTTATATACTTCCTTTCATCATATTTTGGATTTTTGTTTATGACTGAAAATGTAGGAACAGTACGCTTTGTTTCATGGAGTTTTTTAATTATATAAGTTGAGTCTAATCCGCCAGAACAAAATGCTGCCAAAGGTACGTCCGATCGAAGTCTAAGTTCAATACTATTAGCTAATAAATCATTAAACTCATCAGAACTGAAATCCTTTTTTTCTGAAACAAAACTACTTGGGTTCCAATATATATTGTGTTCCTTTGAAACCCTGTCTTGAAAATTAAATGTTATAACTTCACCTGGCTTTACTTTAAATACATTATCATAAAGAGTATTTGGAGAGGTGACTACGCCTAAATTTAAGAATTCTTCAAGACTGTTCTGATTTATCTCATTATTTTTACTCATATTTGAAACAGAGATTAGGTTCGAACCAAAATATATAGTATTTTTATTTAAACTAAAAAAGAGTGGTTTCTGACCAGTTCTATCGCGTATTAGCGTAATTTCATTTTTTAATTTATCAATAAACACTATAGAAAATTGGCCAACTAACCTATTTATGAAATCTTTACCTTCCTTCATCAAACCATAAAAAAGAACTTCTGAATCTGAGTTTTGTGTTTTGAATTCAATGTTGTATTTTTTGAGATCATCTTTTAATTCAAGATAATTAAATATTTCACCATTAAACATCATGACATAATTGTTAGATTGGTCGACAAGTGGCTGTGATCCATTTTTGTTTAATTCAAGAATTGATAGCCTGTTAAATATTAGATTTAAATTAAAATCAGTATTTTCAATAATTGTTTTTTTTGTCTCATCGGGACCTCTGCAGATAATTCGTTGATTTTCTATATTTACAATATCATTATCTATTGAGCTTTTTGAAGCTACACCAATAAAACCACACATTATATTATACTGTCGGATGCTCCCAGGTGGGATAAATCAGGTTCTCATTGAGCAAAACTTGCTCTTGCTTTGCGAGATTCAAATCTGATTCGACCATAAGGTTTATTAAGTCATCAATATCGTGTTTTGGCTCCCACCCAAGTTCTCTCTTTGCTTTTGAGGAATCTCCTAATAAATAATCTACTTCATTTGGCCTAAAATATTTTTCAGAAGAAACTACATAATCTTGGTACTTAAGATCTAATTTTGAAAATACTTTTTCTAAAAACTCATTTACTGTGTATGTTTTTCCAGTGGCGATTACCCAGTCATCAGATATTTCATGTTGAAGCATCATCCACATTGCCTCAACATAATCTCCTGCAAATCCCCAGTCTCTTGATGCTTCCAAGTTCCCAAGAGTTAGTTTATTTTGTAAGCCAAGCGAAATTCTTGTTGCTGCTCTCGTAATTTTTCTAGTGACAAATGTTTCACCCCTATGAGGTGATTCATGATTAAAAAGAATGCCATTTGAGGCAAACAAATCATAAGATTCTCTATATACCTTTGTAATGTGATGAGAAAACATTTTTGAAGCTGCATATGGACTTTTTGGATCAAAAATTGAATCTTCGTTAAGACTTTTCTTGGATCCTCCACCATACATTTCTGATGATGATGCCTGGTAAAACTTTATTTGTTTATCCGAAGATTTAATTGCTTCAAGTAATGATAGTGTACCGATATTTCCAACCTGAGTAGACAAGATAGGGTTCTTAAATGATACTGCAACATGTGACTGGGCTCCTAGATTGTAAACTTCATCAGGCATAATCTCAGAAACTAATGTTGAAATTGAACTTGAATCAGTTAAATCAGCATAGTGTAGTTTTAATAAACCTTTATTTTGAAATTTTGATATTAATCCGTCAATTCTTGATGTATTTATTGAAGAAGATCTTCTAATGGTTCCATGAACTTCATAGCCTTTTTCTAAAAGAAGATTTGCTAAATAATATCCATCTTGGCCCGTTATACCAGTTATTAATGCTTTTGAATCCACGAGACAATTTTAACTAGATATATCTACTTTAAAAGCTTATATTTATAAGTTTTATCAAGATGGTTAAAATAATACCCTAAGAAAGTATAGAAAATAAATGGGTATCTAACTGATTCATTAGTTGCACCGAAAAACGAAATTGCAAATATTGAAAACACATAAAGAACTATTAAATAATTATCACTTTTCTTTACAGACCTTATTAATAAAAATAGTATAAAGGCAAGATACGGAACAACTCCAAAGAGCCCCCCTCTTGCGAGAATATTTATAATAAAGTTGTGAACGTTTTCATTACTTCCATCTGTGCCCTGTCTGTGAGGAAGTTCCATCTCGGGTATTTTATCAGAGTATCCGTAGCCGAAGTAAAGTTGTTCACTCTCATAAAGGTTGAAAATAACATCTTGCCATATTTCTAATCTCCAGTTTGCATTATTCTCTGTTGAAAAGAGTCTTCCGTCTTGTATGTATAGTGATGAGAATATAGCTCTTGAGTTCTTTGAATCTACTATTGATCCAAGGTTAGATGCTGTTTGTTCAACATAGCTTATAGATGAATCATCTCCATAAAGATTTAATTGTGAAACGTGGTTTATAGAAACCATAAATATTAAGACACCTGCACCAATAACCGAAATATTCTTTAATTTAGAAAAGCAGTAAGTTGAATTTTTGATAAAAATAACTATAAAAAACAGAAATGCTCCAAGAAATGCCCCTTTACTTTTGTACAACAGGAATGGAAGAAACAAGGCATTTACAAATATAATGTAGGTAAATGTATTAAAAGATTTTTTTAATTTTAAAATAGAAAAAATCTGTGCAGAAATGACAATCATGGCAAGATCGCTTCCTTTTAGGAAATCAAACTTGTCTGAATATTGAATATAAAAGTTTTTCAAAAATTCTGGATATGAAACTGCTTCTGTGAAATATAATAAAAATGGCAAAATAAGATAAAAAATAAACAACCAACTGTCATCTTTAATAAATTTTGAAAGAGTTAGGCTGAGAAAAAAGAGAGAAATCATCCAAATATATGAACTTGACTCTATTAAGTAAGTAGTCAGTGAAAAATCGTTAATAAATACTATAGAGATGAAATAAATTCCTATCATGATTTTAAAAGTTAATAATTCTTTTTTTAATTCTACATTTTTATAGAAAAGTGCAAATATAGAAAGAACAAATAGTGAGCCAACAATGACTTCACCTATTCTGAAATTAAAGATTGTTACCCCCGTAAGGGATCTTCCAGAAAATGAAATAAATAGAGCTGAAATAAATAATATGTTTGCAGATATATTGAATATTTGTCTTTTGGTCATATTAATCTAAATTAGCTCACTTTTTAATCTATTAAGAGCATAAATTAATTTATATATATACTGAAAAATATTGTTTTTATGATTTGTTAATTTTTCAGAATCTAAAACTGAATTGAATTCATTTAAATACTCAAAACACATTTGATTACTGTCATTAGGGTAGTCAGCAACTTTTTCAAAATAAATATCATAATTTCTAATTAATTCATTTAAAGAAGTCTCAAAATCTTCAACTCCAAGAAATTGAATGCCATAATTTTTACAATATTCAACAATTCCTCCACTGTTAATAAATAACAATGGCAAACCACATTGGGCTCCTTCAATATGATGGTTTCCTGAGGGTTCATTTATTGAGGCAGTTAGGTAAATATGGTGCTTTTTTAGCTCTTGGGCTAATGTTTTCCCTTGGATTGGCTCAATATGTGTGGTTTTTTTTAAACTTATATTTTTTGGCAGATTGCCTATATATGTAAATTCAATGTTTTGAAATTTTTTATTATAAATTAATTCGTCTAAATATTTATAGATTTCAAAACCCTTGCTTTCATTTGTTCCCCAGTGATGAGTTACTATTTTTATGTTTGAAAAACCATCCCAATTTGGTTTATTTAAGTTATTAAATATGTCCCTATTCGATCCAGAGTTAATTACCTTATTATTATTATGGAGACCTATATTTTCAAATAAATTCATAAGCCAGTTACTAACAAATATTGTAGAATCTGCAATTGAATTACAATGAATGATTTCTTTGTTCACATTATTCGTATTCTTTCGCTCATCACATTCATTGACCCGATGAACAATCTTGACATTTGGGTTAATGTATTTTTTATAATAACTTATTTGCTTAAAAGAAAAATTTGTCGAGATGGATTGCTTTAGAGGATCTGTCATTAGTATTAAATCAATTTTGGGGTTGTATAGATTATTTAATACTTTTAATCCATTAGAGGTTAAATAATTCACCAAATTTTGAACAAATAAATTACCGCCACCCCATGGACCATCTACAACTTTTGATTGAATACTAATAATCATAAATGCATACTTTTTTTTACTAAATCTGAATAATATTTTTGTTCTTTAACTTTAAGCGTAGAAATATTGTTTACATTTCTGATAGAGTAAAGTGGTCCATAAATTACTTTGACCTTATTACCCGTATGTATTAAATCCCAAAATAATTTGTAATCTTGGGAATAATAAAAATTTTCATTATAACGACCAATATTAATCAATAACTGTTTATTCATAAACAAAGATCCATGCACAAATGGGTTTTTTAATTTAATTATTAATTTGTTTGGGATGAAAAATGATAACCTGGGTTTAGTCCTTTTAGACATTAAGATTTTTGCACGAGAAGTAACAATATTGAATCCTTTGTTTTTGTAAACGTTTAATTGTCTTGAAAATCTTTCTTCATGACTAATATCATCTGCATCTTGTCTTGCAATTATTTCACCCTTAGATATTTCAATTAGTTTATTAAGAGATTTTGTTAAACCAATAGTATGACTGTTGGTAAATATCCTAACCCTACTATCCTCTTCAGCAAATTTATTACAAATTGCTAATGATTTATCTGTAGAACCATCATCACATATTAAAAACTCAAAATTTTTATAACTTTGATTTAATATTGACTTTATAGATTCTTCTAAATAATCTTCCCCATCCTTAACACTCATTATGACTGATATTAAATAACTCATTAATTAAAGATTTTCTCAAATTGGCTAAAAAATAGTGAGTCATTGTATTTTTCTTTCTTGAAGCTTAATAATGATTTTTTATTCTCCTGATATAAGTCAAAATCTTCGAGACGATTTAATGCTTTTGTTAAATCTACAGCACTGTTGTGTTTGTAAAAATACCCATAATTTTCAGGCATTAATTCGTCAATACCTGAGAACAAAGGGCAAACTAATAGAGTATTTGCCATAATTCCCTCACTAAGAATGACCGGATGTCCTTCATATGCTATTGAGCCCATAACTATTGCTTTGGATTTTTCAATCAGATTTTTAACCTGTTTGTTAGTAATTTCGTTTTTAAATACAATATTTTTATCATCCTTAAGTGCCAAATGGCTTATTTCTTCATCTACTTTTCCTACAATCAATAATTTTGTATTTTTTAAATTAGAATTCTTGTAAGCCTCAATTATTAAGGGAATTCCTTTCTCTTTTGACGCCCTACCCACAAAACATATAAAATCTTCTGGCAGATCAATTTTTTTATCCAAGGACTGATTTAGGCTTAAAAAGTTATTTAATTTATAAATACTATCTTCATCAATCTTATTTGAGACCAATTTTTTAATATGGAAATTTGAAAAAGTTAGTACTTTTATTCTATTATTTTGTAATAGTTTTAAATATCTTCTAGAAAATAGAGTCATTAAAATAGATTTGATAACTGAATTATGGTAACACTTGTTGACAATTCCACTCAAAATAGATTTTGTTTGACAGGAGTGGCATAAGTTATCATCTCTATAATGCATTCCTTGTATACATTCATGTCTTAAATTGTGTTGTTTGATAAAAATATATTTTATGTCTCTACAAGCTTTCAAAACTGTATTGACATTAATTTTATACCATAAATTATGAAAATATACGGCATCAGGTTTGAAGTCTTTAATTTCCATTTTTAACCTTTTAAGACTTTTCCTATTTGATCCAGTAAGTAGGCTTAAGTAGTCAGAGATTTCGAGTTTTGAAGAGTTTTTAAAATAAATTGTCTTTACTTCATATTTTTTTTGGAGAAGATTAGTCTCATTCAATACTACTAAATCTTCTCCACCAAGATTTTGGTATTTGTTATGAACAATTAAAATTTTTTTCACTATTTTTTGATACTATATACTCTAAGAATAGACATGAAAATTTTATATATATTTACATTTGATTACAGTTTAGAATCGTGGAGCAAAGCAGGAATACTTGATAGAGAGTTGATATATTTTCAAAATTTGAAAAGTAAAAATATAGATGTCTCAATAATTACATACGGAAATCAATCTGATGAAGAGATTCTAAAAGATTATAATATAGAGATAATTCCAATTTATAAATTTTTTAATAGACCTAGCAATAAAGTTTTGAGAGTGTTGAAATCATTTATGTTTCCTTTCTTTATTAAGAAAAACATAGAATTCGACCTTATTAAGCAAAACCAACTTCAAGGTTCTTGGGTTTCGATTTTACTTAAATTGATTAGTAGAAAGCCATTAATTATGAGAACGGGTTATGACGCATTCCTCTTCAGTATTAAAGAAAAAAAGAAGTTATACAAAAAAGTTTTTTTCTATATTCTCACACAGATTTCATTAATAGCCTCAACAAAATATACAGTTACAAGCAATGACGATGCAAGGTTTCTAAAGAAGTTTTTTTTGTTTGGATCTAAAAAAATTGCTTTGAGAAGAAACTGGGTTGCTTCACCAGAGTCAAGAGTAAAATTAGAAGAAAGGACAAAAAATGACATACTTTCTGTTGGAAGAATTGAAGATCAGAAAAATTACTTTCAGCTAATAGATGTGTTAAAAAATTCAAATAAAAGAATAATAATAATTGGAGAAGGATCAAAAAAGATTCCTCTCCTAGAATACGCAAAACAAAATAATGTAAATTTAGAAATTTTAAATCCAATACAGAATAAAGAATTAATAAAAACTATGACTGGTTACATTTTCTACTTTTCTTCAACATTGTTTGAAGGTAACCCAAAAACTATACTGGAAGCAATGGGTTCAGGTTGTGTTGTTGTGGTGCCAAGTTCAGAAAATAACAAAGAAATTATAGAACATAATATAAATGGTTATTTATATAATTTAAATGAGGAATCCCCTCTCAACTATATTGAAAACATAGATATTCAACAGCTTGAAAAAATTTCGATTGCTGCATTTCAAAATATAAAAAATGAATTTTCTCTTAATAAATTTATTGAAGATGATTTAATAGAATATCAAGAGGCATTTAGTGGATAGTATTGTAAACGGGTCAAATTTTGCAAAATTATCTAACTTTATTTTTTCTGAAATTGTTAGTTATGAAGAATATAAAAAATTAAAAAAAGATGCCCCTCAACTAATAGTTATTCAAGAGTACAAATATCTTAAGCTACACGCAATCTGGTATATAAATCCAATACTAACAATAAAAGAAAACGATATCATATTTTGTCATACTGAAGTTGTTGAAATATTACTACATTCTTTAAAGAAGTTAACTCTCCTCAAGAATTTAAAACTTCTTACTCATCAGTCTGATAGATCTCTTAATAAGCGCATTTTTGATAAGAGGACGGCCAACATTTCTAACTGGTATTCTACAAATGTAGTTTATGAAAATCCTTTGCTACACCCAATTCCAATAGGGGTTAATAACTTTTATAATAAAAATTATTTCGATAACAATATTCAAAACCTATTTAAAAAGAAAAAAATACTAAATAAAGATAAAACTATATATGTTAATTTCACAATAAATACTAACAATCAACATAGATCTGAAGCGATGAAATATGTACAGTTGCTTAATAGCGAATATACAAATATTGATATGAGTCATGACAGCGTGAAATACATTAAAGGTCTGTCCAGTAGCAAATATACACTAGCTCCTTGGGGAAATGGAATAGATACTCATAGATTTTGGGAAGCTCTATATCTTGGTTCAACTCCAATAACAATGCAAAATGTGCATTATCAGGCATTTAAGACTCTTCCGGTGGTACTCCTTGACAACTTTTCTGAACTAAATTTTGAGAATTTAGAAAAAAACTATGAACAATTTAATCCAGATAAAATAGTAGAGCTTGATATAGATTATTGGATTAACTTTATTAGAAGTGATGAAATTCATGCATCAGATGAAATAACAATAAAAGATGTTAATATAATCAAATTAAAAATTTTTATATTTAAGATAAAAATCAGAATTTTAAGTTTAATTAAAAAGTTTAAATATTACTTAAAAAGATACCTTAACATTAAAAATTATATTACTTATTTTGCTAATTATAAAATAATTTAAATTTCTTTATTTTTGGGGTTTCTAAGGTTGTAAAATATACCATTGAGCATAAGGACTACTACAAAAACATTGACAAATGGAATTCTTAAATTATTAACTCTATACGGATGTTTCAAACCAAGGTCTTGATAGTAGTAACATTCGTCAAAACCTTTGACGGTTATATATTTTAAATTGTTTGAATCATAAAGATAAATTTCACCAAACTTATCGTCAATAAAGAATATGAGATTACCATCATTATTGACTTCTCTTTTTGTGTAGTTATTTTCAATTTTAGGTTTACCGCATGAATCAGACGGAGGGTTGCAATTAACATCAAAAATATCAAAATCTATAAAATTACCAATTTGACAGACGGGAGTGTGCTCAAGAACAAAGCTTTTTTGTTCAACAAATTTCATATTTTTAAAAATTTCAGTATTTATTCCCATTGAAAATAAGTTGAAACATATGATTAATAAAACAAGGGAACTCTTTGTGTAAGTTTTAAAACTCGGAATTTTATTTTTTAAAATAATTATTACTGATACAAAAAGAAGAAATGAAAAATAGATAGATTTAAAAGTATCTCCTTTAGCTGGGTCAAAGTTTTTAAACGGAAAGCCTAAAGAATTAATAAATAAAATAGCAATGCCAATAAATGGAGCAGCATAGAAAATTTTTTCATTATTGTTGTGTTTTGATATAAACATGTAATAAATTAGCCCTGAATAAAAAACTATCCCAAGTAAAAAACTAATATAGTATTCAGAATAGTTAAAAAGCCCATTCAAAATCCAATTTTGAAATAATTCATACTCTCTAATCATGGGGAAGTGATCTATATTCCAGGAGACACCAAAAAAGTCATTGAATGTATCTATAAATATAGTTGAAAAGAAATTAACATTTTCAATGTCATAATTTGGTTTTCTTATAAATTTATAAAAACTGAAGTTTGTAAAAAAATCAGCAGAGACAGTATTTTGGTATACATTTGAGTCAATCCGTTGCTGAGTATTGCTTAATAAATTAGTACCATTAAATAAACGATTCTCTAATAAAAGAGAAGCACTTAAAACTAAAAAATATGACACTCCTGTGAAAATATGTTTAGCTGAAATATTTTTAATATCTTTAAAAAGAACTAACAACATAAAGATACTTAGCATTGTAAGAATATTACCCTTTAAAAAAGCTGTACCAGTGAATAGTGTGATCCCAATTAAAAGATACTTCATATTCTTAGTTTGAACATACTTCAAGAAGTTAAATAGCATCCAAGGTATAAATGCGATAGCAAATATCTCAGGCTTATAGTGAAATCTTGCTTGGGTTACAAATGGGAGAAATATTGTTATGAGAATTATTATCTGTCGATCCCTATCTTTCACTTTATAGAATTTCAAAAGATGGTTTACTCCAAAGCAACTAACTAAAAATAGTAAATTATTTATTAAGTGGATAGCATTTGATATATATATTTGCACATTGGGACCATTTATTGATTTTTCAGATAGTGATACAACTAAGGAGATTAAAAAATGATAGATTAACCCTTGATCTAAATTTGTATATTCTTTAACTTTGAAAAAAGTTTCAAAATATGAAAAATAGTAAATATAGTCAGGACTATTTTCTAGAGGAAAAAACAATAAGTTATAAAAGAAGGTGTACAAAAAACTGACAACAATCAAAAGGGAGATAAATTTTTCTCTAATGTACTTTTTAATATTTAGATGCATTTAATTTAACAATAGAATTCAAAAAATTTAAAAACAATTTATAACCATCTCTAAATCTACTTATCTGAGGAGAACCATAAGTCCTACTTCTGTAATGAATTGGATAATCTACAATTCTTTCACCAATAGTAGAAGCAGCAAAAATAAAATTAAAGTCTCCAAATGGATCTTTAAATTTTAGATTTTTGTCCCACTCTAAAATATTATGAATTAGTTCTTTTTTGAAGACTTTTGTACCACAAAGTGTATCTGTTATGTTTTCCTTAATTACAAAAGATACAAATTTTTGAAAAACTCTATTGCCAAAATTATTCAATAATCTCATAGCGCCTGACTCCATGGAGTAAATCAATCGAGTGCCGTTAACAAAATCTGCTAAATTTTTTTCAATAATCTCGAAAAAGTAAACTAATTCTTCGGGATCAACAGAAATGTCAGAATCTAAAATTGCAACCAAATCATTATTAACAAATGGTAGTGCTTCATGAACTGCATTTTTTTTCCCATTAGATTTTTGCTCTAGAACAGTAAAATCATATTTTTTATTTACTTTTGCAATATTATTTGCGACATTTAATGTATCATCCTTTGACTCTGCGATAACAAAAATAATTTGGGTTTTCTTTTCTAAATCTATCCTATGAATTAACTCTTCTAAGTTTCCTTCTTCATTTTTCGCTGGAATAATTAAAGTTTTAGACTTTACAGTATTTTGACTATCTTGATTTTTAACAAAAATAAAATAAGACTTTATCCCAAGATTAAATCTAAAAAATAAAATTTCCAAAAATATATTTATCAAGGTACCCAAATAAAACAACTTAAAGGGGAAAATCTGTCTTGTATAGGATTTAGTGAGTGTGTAGTCAAGGCCCTTAAAAGTATTTTCAACAGTTTTTTTGGTAATATAATTTTTTGGTCTTTCAGATTTAATTATTTTTAGCTTTGAGAGAAGTGAGACCATGAAATTCCATTTTGAATTAATAGATGAGATGATAAGTTTATTTTCAGTTTGGAGTATTTTTTGATACTCTATAAAGGTTTTCAAGAAATCTTGACTATTCTCAATAAAATTTGTCATTATCAACTGATCGTAGGATTTATTGGATTTAGAAATTTCAAATAAGTTATTTTTATTTTTAGCAAAGAATAGTTCACTGTTATTAAATAAATTTTTAAGATTTTCGTTTCCATCAATGATGTGTAATGTTTCATAATTACTGTTTTGAAACTTTTGCAATTCCAAACTGTGATTTTTATAAAACGTTGACGAGTTTAATTTCAGCATGTTTCTTTATTATATATTGGGTGAATTGTTTAATATGAATTTATAATAATAGAATGATTAATTTTCTTTTAATTGGAGATAAAAATTATAATCTTCAATTAGTAAATTCAATAAATTCACTTGTTGATAATTTTAATCTAAATTATTCTGAATCAACGGTTTATGTTATTCATAAAAACCCTGACTCGTTCAAAAGATACTTGAAATATATTAATTACGAAAGAGTCAAGATAGTAAAATTTAAAAAAGAATTTAGAGTTTTAAATAATGTAAAGAAATCTCATCTGTCAGAAGTAACTTACTACAGACTATATCTCGATAAATTACTAGATATTAAAGAAGGATTTTTAATTTATTTTGATGCAGATCTGTATTTTATGAAAGATATTAATAAGTATTTAGAAAACTCAATAAAACACATGGAAACAAACAAACTAATTCTTGGAGCTGTGAAGGAAGACATAATTACTAAACTAAACATAGAATATTTTCAAAGATTACAATTTAAAGATAAACCATATTTTAATGCAGGATTCATAATTTTTAATATAAAAATTTGTAATGAAATAAAATTATTTCAAAATCTTAGAACAAGGTTGCAAGAAATTGATTTTGACTTAAAGTACTGGGATCAAGATATTTTAAACTCAGTAGTAAATGGTGAGTTTTATCAGCTTGATGAAAAAATTAATTCCGGTGTTGATTTAACAAACAAAAATCCAATTAAAGGTGACGCTCTAGCAATTCACTATAAAGGTAAGAATAAGCCGTGGGATATGCAATATGCATTCGACGAAAAGTCAATACCTTATCAAGAACTTCATTCTCAAAACTTTAATACATATCATTTGGCTAATGTTTTACGACATCCTTTGAAACTGGTCAAATTAAAATTATCCTTAAAGTCAATTTTTAAAATTATCAAACTTCGGGTTATAAATATTTTATGAAATTATATTTGTAATATCATGAAAAAAATACTTATATTAGGATCATCTGGGCTTGTTGGTTCAGCTACAAAAGAAATCTTAACTCTGGAAGACAGTTTTAAAGTACTCTCACCATTAAGAAAAGAAGTAGATTTATTCTCCCCCTTGGAAATTAGTCAGTTCATTGATGAAAATGAACCTGATTGGATTATTAATTGTGCTGCTAAGGTCGGAGGAATTGTTGCCAATAATACTTATCGAACAGAATTTTTAATTGAAAATTTAAAAATTAACATGAATGTTCTAGAAGCCTGCATTAAAAGGCCACATATTAATATAGTTAACCTAGGAAGCAGTTGTATTTACCCACTAAATGCAAATAATCCAATTTCTGAAAATAGCTTTATGGATGGAAAGCTTGAACCAACAAACTCTCCATATGCTTTAGCGAAAATAACTGCCATTGAACTTGGTAGGGAGATTAAATATCAGTATGGCAATAAGATCATAAACCTGATGCCAACCAATTTATACGGACCTAGAGATAACTTTAGTGCACAAGATAGTCATGTGATACCCGGTTTGATTTATAGGATGTTTAATAACATGGATAGTGATACATTTGAAATTTGGGGTACTGGGAACCCATTAAGAGAGTTTTTATACGTGTATGATTTAGCTGATTGTATTAAATTTATAATAGATTCTGACTTGAATGAAGATTTATTGAACATAGGTACTGGTGAGGAAATCTCGATTAAAAATCTTGCTATTTTGATTGCTGAACTATTAAATTATAAGGGAGATTTAATTTTTAATGACGAAATGCCGGATGGTAACCCTAGAAAGCTGCTTGATACAACCAAACTGAATGAACTTGGTTGGAAAAATTCGACAAATTTATTAACTGGATTAGGAAAAACTATAGATTGGTTTAAGCTAAATCAATAGTTATTTTTCTTTCATCTTGAATGAGGTCAATATTTATTTTCTTATCATAAAAATTAAATAGTTCAGGTTCATGAGTGCTATTTATTATTGTCAGGCCTTTTAGGGATTGTATTTTTCTTACAACATTTTTTTTAGCATTTATATCTAAATTTGAAGTTGACTCATCTAAAAGTAATAAATCCAAATCCGCATTAAATACCCTTAAAAAGGAAATTTTTTGCATTTGTCCTGAAGATAAGTTTTTATTGTTTATACTCATGTCTAAATCAATTTCTTTTTCATTTTCAAATAGTTTTATTTCTTTTATAGATGTGTAAAGTTCTTGATCTGAAATATTTTTACCACTTCCAAATAGTATATTATCTTTAAGTGATCCATCAATGATCAGAGGATTTGGACCTACATAACCGACTTTATTTGTTGTAGTGGTCACAGTTCCTTCACTTGGGATGAGTATTCCAGCAAATAAAGCAAGTAACGTGCTTTTTCCTGCTCCGTTAGGCCCACTTACAACGTAATGTTTACCTTTTTCTATTTTCAATGAAATTTTATTGAAAGTTTTAAAGCTTGAGTTGAAGTACCTAAAGCTCACATTATCGAGAACTAATATATTGTTACTATTATCTTCTAATTTAGTTATAAAATTAGAAGTATTCAATATTTGCTTATTTTTATCGATGCTTTCTAACTCTTCGATATGTACATAGGAGTTGATTATTCTGCTAAATACATTTGCCATAGAAGATATTGATTGAAATAATCTAAGAACTATTCCCAAAAAGTCAATTGTAATAAGAGCTAATAATCTTGAACTTAGGGCAACAATTGAAAAAATTAAAAAAATGATAAAGCTTGGTAAGACTGCTGTAAGACTTCCATAAATTTCATTTTTAAACAAAAAATTTCTTCTTTGAGATAAGCTCTTATTGATTTTGGTAATCTCATCCTCACCTTTATCATATAATTTTATTAAGAACATATTTTCAATAATATTCTGTATGTAATTATTAGCATCTTTTGAAGCAGTGTAAGACTCATGCATTGAATTTCTTGCTAAGCCAAATAATAATTTAATAGGGAAGTACCCCAGAGCAAGGATTGCGAGCATATATAGTAAAAATACAGAGTTAGTTAAAAGTAAATACACCGAATAAGCAATGGCTTGAGTGAAGATTACAAGAAAATTAATAAATGACGAATAAAAAAAAGAAATATGTTGAGATAAAATATTGACAAAAAAGAGAGAATCTGAAATTGAGAAATTATTTTTTTCAAACACTTCGCTTACAAGGTGATTCTTTATATCGTTGTCTACTATTAATTCAATTTTTTTTGTATATATTTTCTGAAAAAGAAGAGTTAAAAATCTTAATACAACAATTACAATTAACAAAAATTTATTTGATTGGTATATATCTAAATAATTAAGAATAAAATTATTTTGTGAGATATTATCAGAAAAATTAATGGCTATAGAAATTATTATCAGTATGTCTAAAAAAGCAGAAACATTAGCAAGTAAAACAACAATAATTGTTGCTAATTTTTTGTTTGTTGTTTTTGAAATTCTAGATACATAAAATATTTTTGAAATAATTTCTTTATAACTATTAAACATAATTTCACAATAATCAATTAATTCAACTATTTTGATATTTAATTATATATCAAAAATGAATTCGGTATTAAAGTCTTTTTTATTGAACAATTTAGAATATTATGAGAATGGGAAATTATTGAATGAAAATTTATATACCAAAAATTAATGAATCTTGGATTGTGGATCGGTTCAGAGAAGAATGGTATAAAAATAATCCTGAAATAAGTACAAAAAGTATTCTTTTAGCAGACATAATTTGGATTATATCACCATGGATGTGGCAGAAAGTTCCAAAATATTTCCTCAAAACTAAAAAGGTAGTATGTACATATCACCACATAGTAAATTCAAAATTTAATAAAGATGATTTTGAGTCTTTAGATTACTATGTCGATAAGTACCATGTAATATCCAATAAAACTGAGAGTCAGATTCGAAAGCTAACCAAAAAAACTATTTTCAATCACCCATTTTGGGTAAATCAAAAATTGTGGTTTCCTATTAATGAAAAAAATGAGTTAAGAAAAAGTTTTGGTTTTCACGAAAAACAATATCTTATAGGGAGTTTTCAAAGAGATACCGAATCCCATGATTTAAAATCCCCAAAATTAGAAAAAGGGCCAGATATTTTATTTTCAATTATCTCAGAGATAGCTCAAGAAAACAAAAATCTCACTGTTGTCTTAACGGGGAAAAATAGGCAATATATCATCAATAAATTTCAAGAAAACGGTATAGGGTATAAGTATTTTGAAATGATAGATCTTGAATCAATAAATAAACTTTACAATACTTTAGATATGTATGTAGTATCTTCGAGGGTGGAGGGTGGTCCACAGGCAATTCTAGAATGCGCTGCTTCAAAAACTCCTATTATTTCTAGGGATGTTGGAATTGCTTCTGAGATTTTAAACATGAAGTCCCTTTTTGATAAAGATTTTTCGAATGCTTCACCTGATACTGAGTACGCTTACAATTCTGTAAAAGAATTTTTTATACCGAGAGGTATGAGTGAATTTATATCAATGTTTGGTAAAATTTAACGATTTTTTTCGTAAACAAATAATTCGCCGAATTGGCTAACTTTAATATCACTTTTTACTGTGAATAAACTTTTAGTTACAATAAAATCTACAGTATCAAATAATGGATCTTCTTCTTTTTCTCTTTCCCAGTTTTCGATAACCTGGAAATCCGTAAAGTAATCAATATTTTTTCCAGGAAAATAATAGTCGGAGTCCCAATAAGCTTTTTTAAACTCATAATCTCTTAACTCATAATTATCATCTAGATATCTAATAGCACCTGTAAAACTTTCCTCTTGTAAGTTGTTGATAGTAAAAGCACTGTTTATAGCTTTCTCATTATGTACAAAAAGACCTCCTATAGATATATAAATAATTGTTATGCAAAACGTTAAGGCTAGAACTTGCCGCTGATGAAGTGACCTAACTATGTATATTAAATAAAACAAGAAAGGTATATATAGGTAGTAGTTCCATGTTCTTTCAACGTTGAAAGTAATGAATATAATCATAACTGTTGAAGCTACTAAAAAATAGTTATCTAATAAATTTAAGTTCCTAAAAAAATTCAAAGACATAATTATAAATGAAGCAATAAAAATAACCGTAAAGACAATAGAACTTATGTTTAGCTCATTTGAAAGCTCATTAACCCAATTCATATAATTTATTGTGTCAATTTTAAAAAATGAACCCTGGCCATAGGTAGATGAACTTTTGATTGCAGAAAAAATTTTGCTATAAACTCTAGGAAGAGGTAAAAATAAGGCAGGTTGTGCAATAAAAATACCCAAAATAGTGCCAACTACTACTTTTGAAATACTCTTTATGGTGGTTAATTTTTTAAGAGGATATATCAAATATACTCCAAGAATAAATGCTGGTATAAGGGTAATAATTTTAGCTCCAATTGATATGCCAAGTAAGAAAAAACCTTTATTGTAATTTTCATCCTTTAATACTTTTTTTAAACCAAATGCTAAAAAGAGTATTGCTAAAGAATCTGGCTTTGGGTTTTGAAAGATATAGTAAGCACCCGGTAAACCCATAGAAAGCAAAACAAAAATAAATTGATATTTTTGTTCTAGAAAATTACGAGATAGGTAAAGAACTGCAAAAAAGAAAATTCCAAGCTGTACTATCCTCCCCACTATGATTGCTATTTCGTAATCTAAAAAAGTAAATGGCCCAGCTATAAATATGAAAATGTTGTTGTACAATCGTCCATAATCTAATGTTCCACCCAGAACTAGTTCTGAACATATAATTAGAATATCTTTTAAAAATGATGGAGCTAGATCCTGGAATCTACTGTAAAAGTCGTTGACCTGATAAACATTTATTATTGGATTTAGCACTACAAGTCGTTCATCTATGTGTAGATGCCTGTAGGTTGTTTGGTTAAAAAAACTTTGAATATTTATAATAATCAAATAGATTATTCCAGTTAGGGACAGTCTGTTAATTATTTTGATAAAATTAAAATTTTTGAACTTTGTCATATAAAACTACTTTGTTTGAACAATAGTACAGATAATAATTATTAGATATCTATATGAATAGTAATAAAATCTTGTTGTTATTTCATTTCTATAGATGTAGTTAAAAACATTATCATTTTAACATTTGAGTATGGAGAAAATTAATCTTGAAAAATTTATTTTTATTTCTATATCTTTTTCAACAATATTTATTCTGATATACAACTTTTTTCACTATTCACCATTACTCGGATATGATGCTGAAGCGCATTATGATTATGTAAATTATTTTTCAATGTATTTACCAGATACTTTCAACCTTCCGTCAAACAAGGATAGTAGAGAGTTTTTTAATCCTCCTTTAGCTTACTTATTTCCATCACTTATACAGGTTGCATGTAGAAACATAATTAAAAGTACGGATCTTCTTTCAGAGTGCCAGTCAATATATGGTAAATTTACAATGCTTTTTCAGTATTTACTTTATTTATTAACTTTAATTGTCAACATGAAATCTATACAAAAAATACTAAATATTAAAAGTTATAAAATTACAAGTTATTTACTTTTAATTTCTATGTTAGCTGTTAACTATCGAACAATATCAATGATTACAGGAGAGCCATATATATTATTCTTCTTAAGCCTATTTATTTATTCATTAATTTTGGCAAGTAAAAAAGGCTTTGATGTTAACTACAAATATTTTTTATTTACAGGACTGCTGATTGGTTTACTTGCTTTAAGTAGACAGTGGGGATTTCTTCTTTTTCCAGCATTAGGACTTCTTATTTTTGATAAATCAATCAAGAATAGGAAAAAATATTTTAGTTTTATAACTTATTCTTTCTTTATAGGTTTTATTGTCTCTAGTTGGTTCTATATCAATTTATACCTGAAATATGGTTCATTTACTAAATTTAATAAAGATAGCCTTGGTTTTAATCTTACTAATAAGCCTACTAATTTTTATTTCCCATCAATGGAACATCTAGAAATTTTATTTACAAACCCTATCAGACCTTATTTAAATAACCAATTTTTAACTACGCTCTATGCAGACTTGTGGGGAGATTATTGGGGATTCTTTTCATTTACTTCTAAGTATTTGAACATTGGTCGTAATCAATTATCAATAGGTTCCTATTTAGGAAATGTTAATAAATTAGCAGTTTTTTCAACTTTTATCATTCTTCTTTTTTATATTTTAAGCAACAGAAATAACAAGGGGGAATTCGTTGTTAAGTATGTCAGTTTTTCAGTTTTGTTTAGTTTATTCGGGTATCTTTGGTTTGTAATCTCTTATCCTGAATCAACTGGTGATACTGTAAAAGCATCGTACATGATTCAAATTTTTCACTTAATAGTCTTTTCTGCATCTCTATATTTTGAATCAATAAAGTCAAAAAATAAAAAATTGTACAATTCTCTTCTAGCAACACTCTTTATTATTTATCTATATAATTTTCAGACATATCTTTCTCATTTTCCAGAGGAGTTTATCTTAAATTTTTAATTTTCAATCTTACAAATGAAAACAGCCTACTATACCAAATTATTTTTATAAATATTGAAAAACCATCGAAGAGGTTTATTTTTTTCCCTTCAGAATATTTTCTACCGGTATACCTTATAGGTATTTCAATTATTTTATTATCAGATCTTAAAAACTTAGAAAGAATCTCAACCTCTATACAGAATTTCTTTTCATCTCCAATACTATTCAGAAAAAATTTTGCAGGCATAAGCATATAGCATGTTGTAATATCTGAGATTTTAGAAGAATTGAGAAAATTAAAAATCAGGGTAAATAATTTGTTGATAAAAACTAGAGTTTTATAAATTTTCTGTCTTTCAATACCTTCTTTTGTTCTTGTGCCAATTATTAAACTTTCTGGATTCAGCTTCGCCATCTCAAATAATTTAACTATATCTGAAGGGTGATACTCTAAATCAGCATCATGAACAATAACGTGTGATGAATTAATATAAGGCTTTGCAAATATTACGGCACTTCCTTTTCCCTCATTTTTATCTTTTTCCAATACGATTATTTTTTCAGATAGTTTTTTTATTTCACGAGCAATAGATAAGCTCTTATCGGAAGAGAAGTCATCAACAAGAATAATATCTGACGCTATATTTTGATCAATTAGACCCTTAACTGAATCCAACAATGTGTTTTCTTCATTATAAAAAGGGACGATTATTGTTAGAGATGTATTGTTTAAAGCCATTAGTTTATTTTACTGCAATAAAAAACCATAAAAAATTAAAAAAATTCAATTTACAAGTAAGTTTCATATAAATAGACCGATAGTTAATATAATTCCATGGATGAAAACCTAAATAAATTAGAAAATCAAATTTTAGAATTATCAAAAGAGTATTTTGATGAAGTAAATAAAAATAATAGTTTTGTTCCTTATATCTCAAAAGTACCAGTCGCAGGAAGAGTGCTTGATAGTGAAGATCAAGAAATATTAATCAAATCTAGTCTTGAAATGTGGCTAACAGCTGGCAGGTTTACAGAAGAGTTTGAAAAAAATCTAAGAGAATTCACTGGGATTAGGCATGCACTTTTTGTGAATAGTGGTTCTTCTGCTAACTTGCTAGCGATTTCTGCATTAAAAATTTTCTATAATCTAAATGATGGTGATGAAGTGATCACATCTGCAGTAAACTTTCCGACAACATTAAACCCAATTATTCAAAATAACTTAACACCTGTTCTTGTAGATGCTGAAAAAGGAAGTTTCAATATCGATGCTAATCAAATAAAGAAAAAAATTAACTCAAAAACAAAAGGAATTGTTCTTGCACACACTTTAGGAAACCCATTTAATCTAAATAAGATTAAAGAAATTTGTGAAGATCACAATTTATTTTTAATGGAAGATATGTGTGATGCCTTTGGTTCGACCTATGATGGAAAAATGGTTGGACAATTTGGAGATGTTTCAACCTTGTCTTTCTATCCAGCGCACCATATTACTACTGGAGAAGGAGGTGCTGTTTTAACTAATAAGCCTAAGTTAAAGAAAATAATTGAATCTCTTCGTGATTGGGGAAGGGATTGTTATTGTCCACCAGGTCAAGATAATACATGTAAAAAAAGATACGATTGGCAACTAGGGGGGCTTCCACATGGATATGATCATAAGTATATTTATTCACATGTTGGATACAATCTTAAATCAACAGATATGCAGGCAGCACTTGGAGTATCTCAGTTGAAAAAATTACCTGAATTTATAAAGAGCAGAAAGAAAAATTTCAACTATTTATTTGAAGCTTTTTCTGAATTTGATGATTTTGAACTACCTATATGGGAAGAACAATCTGATCCCAGCTGGTTTGGATTTCCAATTTCAGTAAAAAGCAGTGCAAAATTCTCTAGAAATGATTTAGTAAAATACTATGATGAAAATAATATTGGTACACGATTACTCTTTGCAGGAAATATAGTTCTTCAACCAGCTTACATGGAGTTAAATATGGGAAAACCTGAAGAATTTCCTGTTGCAAACTCAGTTGTTGAAAATACTTTTTGGCTTGGGGTTTACCCTGGTTTGACTTCTGAACATTTAGATTTCGTTATTAAAGTAACGAGAGATTTTCTATCTAAAGAATAAAAAAACTACTGACTTTGAGATGTAGATTACTTTTGTAACAATTTTTTTTGGATTGAGAAAAAACTTAATATATTTTTAGTAAACCGCTAAGTTCCTTTAGTTTACTTTTTTGATCTTGTAAGTATACAAAATGTGTCTGGAAAAAATAATAAGGTATAAAATTAAAATATGACTGAACTTAAGAAAATTTTGTCTGTATCAAGAATTGAATATAGAAAAGATATAAATGGATTAAGAGCAATTGCAGTAATTTCGGTTGTTCTATATCACGCTGGCTATGAATCTTTTAGTGGAGGATGGCTTGGAGTAGATATGTTCTTTGTTATTAGTGGATTCCTAATATCAAATATTATTATAAGTGAATTAAACACTGAAACTTTTTCATTTAAAAAATTTTACTTGAACAGAGCAAAGAGAATTCTACCAGCGCTAATTTCAACAATACTTATTGCGATACCTTTTTCGTACTGGTTGTTAACACCAAAAGGCATGCTTGAATTTCTAAATTCAGCATTTGCCTCAATGTTTTTTTATGCAAATTATTTTTTTCAGAATTTAGATTTTTATAATTCTGATCCAACAAAATATATGCCGCTCCTCCATACGTGGAGCCTAGCAATTGAAGAGCAATTTTATTTATTATTTCCGCTCTTATGTTTTGTCATATATAAGACGAACAAACGATTTGTTTTATCATTTTTTACTTTATTATTTATTTACTCTCTTTTCTTAAACTCCACTACTGGTAATTTGGTCAAATTCTATCAACTCCAATTTAGAGCCTGGGAACTACTTTTAGGTGTTATCGTGATGATCTTAAGTCAAAGATTAGAAATAAAACATTCCGGAAAGTTAGGAATATTTATAATTCTTTTTTCCCTGATGTACTTTGATAACCAAATGCTGACAGTAAATTCAATAGAGCCAAAAATAACTATTACTACAGGAACAGCTCTTGTCTTGATATCTAATAATAATATTAAAGCTTTTTCAAATACTCTTAATAGTGGGGTGTTTAACTTCTTTGGAAATATTTCATACTCGCTCTACTTACTCCATCAGCCATTTTATGCATTCATTTTGAACTTTGAAAAGAAATATAATAGAAATATACCTGATTTTCTTGATGAAGTTTTATTGTTATTTTTATTTGCAGTTTCATTTCTTAATTGGAAGTTTGTAGAGCAAGTGTTTTTAAAAAGTAATATAAAAAGGCTGATCTTTTTCTTACTTCCAACAAGCTTTTTTATTCTTTTATTTATATTGATAGGAAAGGTAGGCGACGGATATTCAGATAGGTACAACTACATACCTGATGAAGTTTTATATTATGCAGCTCAAACTAACATTTACTTTACAGAAGAAGAAGTTGATAGTTTTAATAATTTCTGTGACAACAGCATTGAGAAGAAAGCTTTATATATTGTTGGAGACTCTCAGGTTACAAATTTAGCTTCAACAATTCTCAGGGAGTATAAATCTTTATCTTGTGAAT
>Ga0257114_1000703_pt1 | contig 25576 bp, 18 predicted proteins | sample SI112_10mmetaG_FD_190149 | JGI IMG/M metagenome (GOLD analysis project Ga0257114, IMG submission 190149) | Marine microbial communities from Saanich Inlet, British Columbia, Canada - SI112_10m | ecosystem: Environmental > Aquatic > Marine > Inlet | place: Canada: British Columbia | collected...
GTTCCAAATCCTTCAGGTGATATTCCAAATAACCAGTTTTCAGGTTTGTTGTCGGTTACGTTTATAAACTTAAAGTATACGATGTATGCAAGTGTGGAGATTAAACCAACAAGCATTCCCGAAATAGCACCTTGCTTATTTATTTTTTTAGAAAATATCCCTAATATTAAAATAGGGAAGAAAGATGCTGCTGCTAATCCAAACGCAAGTGCAACTACTGCGGCGACGTAATCAGGAGGGTTGATACCAAAATATCCAGCAACTAAAACTGCACCTATCGCCGCTAGTCTTGCTGCTATTAACTCTCCTTTTTCAGAAATATCAGGATTTATACTTTTTTTAATTAGATCATGCGCAACTGATGTTGAAATAACAAGTAGTAAGCCTGCTGCAGTTGAAAGTGCAGCAGCAAGTCCTCCTGCTGCAACTAATGCAATAACCCAATCGGGTAATCCGGCAATCTCAGGGTTTGCTAAAACGATAATATCTTTGTCTATATATAGCTCGTTCGAATTCTTAGATGGCGCATTGTAAAGTTTTACCTCATTATTTTCTCCACGCTGAAGTTCTCCCGCTTTATCAAAAAGTAGTTGAGGTTTCAGCTTTCCGTCTGCATTTTCTCCAAAAGCAATCCCAGGTCCATATTTGATTTTCCCATCCTTATTTTTATCTACCCAAGAAATTAATCCTGCATTTTCCCATTTTTTAAACCACTGAGGGACTTCTTTATAAGTTGCTCCTGGAATGGTAGCCAATAAGTTTGTTCGAGCAAAAGCCGATACAGCAGGTGCCATTGTATAAAGTATAGCAATGAATACTAAAGCGTATAATCCGGATTTTCGAGCATCACTTACTTTAGGAACCGTAAAGAAGCGTACGATTACGTGCGGTAGTCCAGCAGTTCCAACCATTAAGGCCATAGTGATGAAAAAGGTGTCCATTGTACCTTTTTGGCCTTCGGTGTATTTGTTAAAACCCAGCTCTTCACTTAATCCATCCAGTTTATCTAAAAGCGATATGCCAGGTTCGTCAACTAAATCAGCTCCAAAACCGAGTTGCGGAATAGGATTGTCAGTTAACATTAATGAGATATAGACAGCAGGAACAGTAAAGGCAAAAATTAAAACACAATATTGTGCTACTTGGGTATATGTGATTCCTTTCATACCTCCTAAAACAGCATAAAAGAAAACGATAGCCATTCCCATTATTACACCCCAAGTAATATCTACCTGGAGGAATCTACTGAAAACAATACCAACACCTCTCATTTGCCCAGCAACATAGGTGAAGGATATAAATAAGGCACAAATAACAGCAATGATTCTTGCGGTTTGGGAATAATAGCGATCACCAACAAAATCAGGAACTGTAAATTTTCCAAACTTTCTTAAGTATGGGGCCAATAATAAAGCTAGTAGTACATATCCACCGGTCCAGCCCATTAAATAAACAGAACCATCTCGTCCGCTAAAGGAAATAATTCCAGCCAACCCAAGGAAAGAGGCAGCCGACATCCAATCGGCAGCCGTCGCAAGGCCGTTCGCTAACGGAGAAACCCCTCCGCCTGCAACATAAAACTCTTTTGTTGAACCAGCGCGCGCTCCTATTGCGATTCCGATATAAATCGAAAATGTAATTCCCACAATTATATATGTCCAAATTTGTACGTCCATGATAAAGTTTTGATTGATCTAATTAGTGATCTGAAGTTGTAATTTCTTTTTCTTCGATATTGAATTTCTTGTCTAGTCTGTTCATTAAAATAACATAGATTAAGATGATCAGAACAAATACATAAACTGCTCCTTGTTGACCAATCCAAAACCCTAGTTTAAAACCTCCAAGTCTGAATCCGTGAAAGATGGATTCAGGATCTTCGACAATTCCATCTGCTGTTTTTTTAACACCATCAAGATAATCTACAAAGAAAACCCCCAAAACAAAGGAAACAAAAAACCAAACGGATAATAAAATTAGTAAGTATTTAACGTTTTTTTTCCAATACAGTATTTTATCTGATTGCTTCATTTTATTGAATTTGAGCGTAAATATATGTCTATTGTACAAAATAAAAAAGCTGTTTCTTTAAGGAAACAGCTTGATTATTAAAATGTATTTTTAGTTAAGCATATTCCTCAATAGGAGGGCAGCTACAGATTAGGTTCCTATCTCCATATGCATCATCAATTCTTGATACAGAAACCCAAAACTTATTGTTAATGGTATAAGGAGCAGGGTATGCTGCTTTTTCTCTTGTATAAGCATGATTCCATTCTCCTTTAATTAAAGAGGTTGCCGTATGAGGAGCGTTCACAAGAACGTTATCATCTTTTGGATAAACGCCGTTTGCAATTTCCTTAATTTCTTCAGCGATTGTAACCATTGCCTCAGCAAAACGATCTAATTCATCTTTCGATTCACTTTCGGTAGGTTCAATCATTAAAGTTCCTGCAACGGGAAATGAAACAGTAGGAGAGTGAAAACCAAAATCAATCAAACGTTTTGCAATGTCTGTAACCGTAACACCATGATCTTTAAAACCTCTACAGTCAACAATCATCTCATGCGCAACAGTTCCTTTTGTTCCAGAATATAATATCGGATAATGAGGTTCTAGTAACCCTTTTAAATAATTCGCATTGAGAATTGCGGATTCAGATGCCGCTTTCATCCCTTCTGCACCTAACATTCTACAATATCCTAATGAAATGATCGAAATTAAAGCACTACTATAAGGAGCTGCAGCTAAGGCGTCAATTCCTTTAAAACCTCCACATTTTACAATAGGATGTGAAGGTAAAAATGGAGCAAGATGTTGTGCAACTCCAATTGGGCCTAAACCAGGTCCACCACCGCCATGAGGAATGGCAAAAGTTTTATGAAGATTCAAGTGACAAACATCAGCACCAATAGTAGCTGGATTTGTTAATCCAACTTGAGCGTTCATATTCGCACCATCCATGTATACTTGTCCACCGTACTCGTGAATGAGATCAGTGATTTCAATAATTCCTTCTTCATATACTCCATGAGTTGAAGGGTAAGTAACCATTAATGCGCCAAGGTCTTCTTTATGATCCTCAGATTTTTGTTTTAAATCGGTTAAATCAATATTCCCTTTCTCATCACACTTTATAACAACCACTTTAAAACCTGCCATTATAGCTGATGCTGGGTTCGTACCATGAGCTGATGACGGAATTAAGCAAACGTTTCTGTTTGGTTGATGATTGTCTTCATGAAAAGCCTTAATAACCATTAAACCTGCATATTCACCTTGAGCACCGGAATTTGGTTGTAAACTAATATCAGCAAATCCCGTAGCTGTCTTTAATGCAGATTTTAAATCATCAATTACAATCTTATATCCTTCTGTTTGATTAGCTGGAACGAAAGGGTGAATGCTGTTAAATTCTCTCCAAGACAAGGGAATCATTTCAGAAGCAGCATTTAATTTCATTGTACAAGACCCCAACGCAATCATAGAATGAACAAGGGATAAATCTTTGTTTTCTAATCTTTTTAAATAACGCATCATATCTGTTTCAGAATGATACTTATTGAAAATAGGATGCTGTAAGTAAGGTGTTGTTCGAACACTATTGGATTGTATTCCTGTTTCGTGTGAAAGTGCAAAGTTATTTTTCCCAAACAACTCTAATATTGCCTTAACGTGTACGTTTTTTGTTGTCTCATTTAATGAAATTAAAACAACATCATCTAATTTGTAAAAGAAGTTAATTCCTGCTTCTTCTGCTTTTTTCTTTAGTTGCTCCTTATCAGCTACTTTAATAGCAATAGTATCGAAAAAGTTTTGAGTGACGACTTCTATGTTTTGTTTCTCTAAACCAGTTTTTAAGGATTTAGTTCTTTTAGCAATATCAGATGCAATTTTTTTTATTCCACTTGACCCATGATAAACAGCATACATACTTGCCATTACAGCAAGAAGCGCTTGAGCCGTGCAGATATTTGAAGTTGCTTTCTCTCTTTTAATATGTTGCTCTCTTGTTTGTAGCGCCATTCTAAACGCAGGGTTCCCTTCAGTATCCTTACTAACCCCGATTATTCTTCCAGGAATGTTTCGTTTAAAGTGCTCTTTAGTGGCAAAGTATGCGGCATGTGGGCCTCCAAAACCAACGGGAACTCCAAACCGTTGAGTAGAACCTACAACAACATCAGCTCCAAACTTCCCAGGCTCTTTAATAACTGAAAGGCTCATTAGATCAGCGGCAACAACTAGTGAACCATTTTGCGCGTGTAGTTGATCAGCAATGGCTGTATATTCCTCTATTTCTCCTTTTGCATTTGGGTATTGAACAATAGCTCCAAAATAAGCGTCATTAAATGTATAATCTATTGCATTTCCAAAAACAAGTTCAATTCCTAAAGGTTTTGCTCTGTTTTTTAATACCGCTTGTGTTTGAGGAAAAACTCCTGTGTCAACAAAAAACTTATTTACTCCTTCTTTTACAACAGCTCTTTTACGAGAGTTTAAAAGCATAATCATTGCTTCGGCGGCCGCAGTAGATTCGTCTAATAAAGATGCATTAGCAAGCGGGAGTCCAGTTAAATCGCAAATCATTGTTTGGAAATTTAACAAAGCTTCCAACCTACCTTGAGCAATTTCGGCTTGGTAAGGAGTATAGGCCGTATACCATCCTGGGTTTTCAAAAACATTTCTTAAGATTACGGAAGGAGTTTCAGTATCATGATATCCTAGTCCAATATAAGTTTTGAAAACTTTGTTTTTTTGAGCGATTCTTTTAATATCGGCTAGCCATTTGCTTTCGGGGATTGTTTTCGAAAATTCCAAGCCAGTTTTTAACCTGATCTTGCTTGGTATAGTGTTTTCAATTAATTCATCAATAGATGATAATCCAATACTAGTTAGCATTTCTAACCTTTCGCTGTCGGTAGTTCCAATATGACGTTGAGTAAAAAGCATATAATCAGTAAAATTTGAACTATAAAAATACCAATTCTATTAACGTTAATGGGTGTAATTTATCAACTATTGTTAATAACAAATGTTCTCTTAAATACCGAAGTGAATAGGTAGTAAGTTTTTAAATTATAATTGTATAATTTTACAATATGAAAATGAGGTGTTTCTTGATTGGATTTATGTTGGTTTTATTTTTAGTTTCTTGTAGGAAAGAAAACTCTGAATTGGTGAAGCAGGAAGAGATCTGGACAGATTACAGATTGATTTATAAAGCTGAATTGGAGACTACTTTCGCTAGGGTTTCTTTTAAACATAATTCTGGTGAAGGTGAGAATTTAAAACTTTCTTCAAAGTCCATGGTTTTATTAAATAACAATTCTATTGAGTTCGATGGAACTTATTACTGGTATGAAAAAGTGATGAATGAATATGTTAAAACAGTCGACTTTTCATATACTGATTTAGATGATAACCAATTTAAGAATACTATTTCTATTCAAGATTCTACTGAAATTAGCCCTTTACAAGATACCTTGTTTAAGGATTCAGTACAGTTTATAGGCTGGGATGGCAGTTCGCTAAAATCCAGTGAATTTGTTTTGTTGGTTGCCTATGATACATCAGGTGCTAAATTAAATGTTATCGAGCAAGACACAGTTGGAGCTTCTGGGTTTTATTTGGTTAATTCAGAGTTAAACTCTTTACCAACAGGTCTGGTTGATGTCCATTTTGAACGATGGAAATCATTTGCTATCAATGGCACCAAAGCAGGAGGACTTTCATACAGCCAATATATATCTAAATCAAAGCGCTTAAAGTTAGTTGAGAAAAATTAATCTAGTATTTCCCATACTAATTCACTTTCGAATCCTCGGCTAATCGCATATCTGGCAGTTTTACTTTTTCTAATGAACGGGTCTTCTGTTTTTAGGCTATTGGATTTTTTAAGAATAATCTCTTCGAGTTTTGTCAAGTAATCATTTTCATTAATTTCAAGCATTCCTTTTTTTTGGCAAAAGCTTGAAATTTGTTTTTGATTTAAATGTTGTTGAATTTTAATTCTACCCCAGCCTTTTTGGTTAAACTTTCCTCTAACAAAAGCTTTTGCAAATCGTTCTTCATCAAGAAAGCTGTGTTCAATTAAATCACAAATAATATTGTCTATTTCTTCATTTGATAAACCAAATCCAAAGAGTTTATGTTTAACCTCAGACTGGCAGCGCTCTTGATAAGCACAAAATTTAGCCATTTTTTCTAAAGCTTCTTTCTGAGTCATTTTTTAAAGATAAAAAGACCAAGAGTAAAAGAGTGATATAAAATCATTATTTTCGATTTATGAAAAGAATAATATTCGCTTTTTTAATTGTGTTTACATGTCAAACTAATGCTCAGGACACACTAAAACTACTTAGCGGTAAAAGCAAATTAATACAACTAAATAGTCATGATTACGACTTTATTTACTACAAAAAAGTAAAGGGAAATGGTGAGTTGGGAAGAAAAAGAAAAAAGAACTTAGATCATATTTTTACGGTTAACTACAAAGATAGTGCTCGTCAATATTTTTACCAGCAGGATACCATGTTTGATAACTTTATGTCGATAAATGAAATGGAGTATTATTTAGAAGGCCGACGTCAAGGTAGAAAACATTATAAAGCCTACAAAACCATGCTAATAGGAGCGGCATTAGGAGCAGGAGTTGGTATGTATTCATTGTTTCCGATAAAATATAATAAGAAAGAAAAATCTGTAAGCCTAAGGGATTCGGTTACCAACAGCATAAGAACTGTAAGGTATTTTAATGAAGATGTGCTTTCAATCCCAATCCCATATTGGGAGATTCTTCCTATTGGATGTTATTTGTATTATGTAAGTACAAATAAAAATGCACAGGAATATAATGCAGATTCGACGGACATGTTCAAAGAAGAAGCTTTTACAGTTGGTTATAAACAAACAGTATCTGATCGTAGATTATTAGCTGCTTTTGGGTCGAGTGTAGGGAGTTTTGTCATGACTGTAGTAGGTTATATTATATTTGATCCAATAGAAAATTAAGGTATAGTAGGTGTTTTAAATATAAATGCTTACATTTGCATGAGATTAGTACATTAGTGAGGGGACGTGAGTCCCCTCTTTTATTACTTAGATGATAGCAATCGGCAAAATAAAAGAACTTGTAGAAGCTCAAATAAACGGGACGAATGTTTTCGCCGTTGAGGTGAAAGTGTCCACTTCCAATAAGATCAATGTTTTGATTGATTCATTTGATGGTATTTCGATTTCCGATTGTGTTAATGTAAGTAAAGGCGTTGAAGATAGTTTAGATAGAGAGGACGAAGATTTTGAGATAGAAGTGTCTTCCGCTGGTTTAGATACTGCTTTCCAAGTTCCGGAACAGTATCAGAAAAACTTAAACAAAGAAGTAAAAGTGTACACGTATGATGGTAAAAAACATGAAGGTATACTAAGTTTCGCAGATGAAACTAAAATTGAGATCACTTATGAAGAAAAAGTAAGGATTGAAGGCAGAAAGAAGAAAGAATTGGTTACTCAAGTTGAAGCATATTTCTTTGAGAGTGATGATTCTTCAAATAAAATTAAAGACACTAAAATTATAATTTCCTTTAAATAATTTAATATGGAAACAGTTGGATTAATTGAATCGTTTCAAGAGTTTAAAGAGTTCAAAGACATTGACAGAGAAACGTTGATGAAGATCTTAGAAGATGTTTTTAGAAACATGATTCAAAAAAAATATGGATCTGATGATAACTATGACTTCATTATCAATATTGACAAGGGAGATCTAGAGGTTTGGAGAAACAGAACTATTGTTGAAAAAGGTGAAGTAGAGGATGATAATAGAGAAATAGCTTATGCAGATGCTGTTAAAATCGAACCTGATTTTGAGGTTGGAGAAGAGGTTTCTGAAGAGGTTAGGTTGTTAGATTTTGGACGTAGAGCTGTTCTTTCAGTGCGTCAAAATCTTATCTCGAAAGTTCTTGATATTGAAAAAGAAGATTTATTTGAGTCATACAAAGAAAAGGTTGGGACAATTGTTACAGGTGAGGTTTATCAAATCTGGAAACGTGAGATTTTAATCTTAGATGATGATGAAAACGAGTTAATTCTTCCAAAATCAGAACAAATTCCAACAGATTATTTCAAAAAAGGAGATAACGTAAGAGCAGTTGTTCTTAAAGTTGAAATGAGAAACAACAATCCTTCGATTGTTTTATCTAGAACGTCTCCAGTTTTCTTGGAGAGATTATTTGAAGGTGAGGTTCCTGAAATTTTTGATGGACTAATTACCATTAAAAAAATCGTTCGTGTTCCTGGTGAAAGAGCAAAAGTTGCTGTTGAATCTTATGACGAAAGAGTTGACCCAGTTGGAGCTTGTGTAGGAATGAAAGGTGCTAGGATTCATGGTATTGTTCGTGAATTAGGAAATGAAAATATTGATGTAATTAATTTTTCAGGAAATGATTCATTATTTATTTCTAGGTCCTTAAGTCCAGCTAAAATCACTAACGTCAAATTGGATACTGAAAGAGGGAAGGCTGAGGTTTATTTAAAGCCAGACCAAGTTTCACTTGCAATTGGAAAAGGCGGGTTTAACATAAAATTAGCCGGTGATTTAACTGGTTTTGACATTGACGTATATCGTGATACCGAAGAGGAAATCGATGATGTACAGTTGGATGAATTTAAAGATGAATTGGATGCATGGGTTATTCAATCGCTTAAAGGTATCGGTTGTGATACTGCAAGAAGCGTATTAGAAATCCCCGTTGCTGATTTAGTTAGAAGAACAGATTTAGAGGAAGAAACAATCAAAGAGGTTGTAAGTATTCTTGCTTCAGAGTTCGAGGACTAATTAGAATTGAATATATTTATTAAAATTTTAGTGCATGTTGCACTTGAATAAACTTTTACAGGTTTTAGTTTATGGCTGGAAAACCAAAAAGATTAAGTAAAGTTACCCAAGAATTTAACTTGGGACTTAACACTATTTTGGACTTTTTGAATGACAAAGGGTTTGATGTAGAGAATAGTCGAAATGCGAAAATTACTCCGGAAATGTATGATGCCCTTTCGGGTGCCTTTCAAAAGGAGAAAAAAGTAAAGGAGAAATCTGCAAAGATCGAGGTCAAAAAACCTGTTAAGGAAACTGTTTCCATAGAGGAAGAAAAACCTAAACCTGAGGAGAAACTTGCTGAACCAGTTGTGGAACCAAAACCAGAACCAGTTGCGGTGATGGAGGAACCTGTCGCTAAGGAAATCATTGAACCTGTTAAGGAGGTAATTCCAGAAACTAAACCTGAAACTAAGGTGTCTAAGAAACCTGAAATTACTGAGGTTGCTGCAACCGAAAACGAAGGAAAAAGTGGTTTGAAGGTTTTAGGGAAAATCGATTTAAAGGAAATTGCTCCTAAAAAGCTAGCCAAAAAAGATAAGCCCTTTGTAAAAAAAGGTGCAGCTGAAAGGTTAGATAAGTCGACTGCTAAAAAAGTAGATAATGTACCTACAAAAGAAGTAGTTTCTGAGAAGAAAAAACCTGAAGAAAAACCTGAAGAAAAGCCTGCGAAAAAAGTTGCTGAAACTCCTGAGATTCCGAAAAAGCCTGTTGAAGACTTTTTGGAAATAAGAAGAGACAAAATTGACGGTCCAAAAGTTTTAGGTAAGATAGAATTACCTGCTGCACGTCCAAAAAAGAAGCCAGTCGCTTCAAATGACACAGATAGAAAAAAGAAGAGAAAAAGAATTAGAAAAGGGCCTGTTGCTCCAGATTCTAAATTTCCAAATAAAGGTACTGGAGGATCTGGTGCTAATCGCACGCCAAATAGTGGTGGGTCAAGAGGTGCCGGTGGATCAAGAGGCGCCGGAGGACCTGGAGGACCAAGAGGAAGACGAGAGCCAAAAGCTGAATTGACTGAAGAACAAGTTAAGAAGCAAATTCAAGATACACTTGCTCGTTTAAGCGGGGGTAAAAGAAGAAATAACTCTGCTAAGCAAAGACGTAATAAAAGAGATGAGCATGCTAGAAGAGTTCAAGAAGAACAAGCTCAAGCACAAATCGAGAAGGGTATTTTAAGAGTAACTGAATTTGTAGCAGCTAGTGAATTAGCTAGTTTGATGGATGTTACTGTAAATGAGATCATTTCGTCTTGTATGAGTCTAGGTCACTTCGTTTCTATTAACCAACGTTTAGATGCTGAGATTATAGCAATGGTTGGTGAAGAGTTTGGTTTCGAAGTAGAATTTGTCTCTGCTGAAGATACTGCTCAGGTTGAAGAGATTGAAGACAATGAAGACGATTTATTACTTCGTGCTCCTATTGTTACTGTAATGGGACATGTTGATCACGGTAAAACTTCGTTACTTGATAATATAAGAAAGGCGACTGTTGCCGACGGTGAAGCTGGAGGTATCACGCAACACATTGGTGCCTATTCTGTTACTGTGGAATCAGGGCAAAGAGTTGCGTTCTTAGACACTCCAGGTCATGAGGCTTTTACAGCTATGAGAGCTCGTGGAGCTAAAGTGACTGATATTGCAATTATTATTATTGCGGCCGATGATTCTATTATGCCACAAACTCGTGAAGCAATTAATCATGCGCAAGCTGCTGAAGTACCAATGATCTTTGCAATTAATAAAATTGATAAAGATGGTGCCAACCCTGATAAGATTAGAGATGAATTATCTCAAATGAATATTCTTGTTGAGGAATGGGGTGGTAAGTTCCAATGTCAAGAGATCTCGGCCAAGAAAGGTATTGGTATTGATGAATTACTTGAAAAAGTACTGTTGGAAGCAGAATTAATGGAATTGAAAGCCAATCCTGATAGATTAGCGAAAGGAACTATTATTGAATCTGAATTAGATAAAGGTCGTGGTTATGTTTCTACATTATTAGTTCAAACTGGAACTCTAAAAGTAGGTTCTATTTTAGTTGCAGGTTGCTATTATGGTAGAGTTAAAGCAATGACTAATGAGCACGGTAAAAGAATTAATGCAGCAGGTCCTTCTACACCTGTTCAATTATTAGGTTTAAATGGAGCTCCACAGGCTGGGGATATTTTTAACTCGATGACTGAAGAGAAGGAAGCGAAAGAAATTGCTTCGAAGAGAATGCAATTACAAAGAGAGCAAGGTATTAGAGCTACAAAGCATATTACACTTGAGGAAATGGGAAGACGTATCGCAATTGGCGATTTCCAAGAATTAAATGTTATTGTAAAAGGAGATGTTGATGGTTCTATTGAAGCATTATCTGATGCATTACTGAAACTTTCCACTGAACAGATTCAAATTAATATTATTCATAAATCTGTAGGACAGATATCCGACTCTGATGTATTACTAGCAACCGCTTCTGATGCTATTATAGTTGGTTTCCAAGTTCGTCCTTCTGCAAGTGCAAGAAGATTAGCTGATGAGGAGAAGATTGATGTAAGACTTTACTCAATTATCTACAAAGCAATCGAAGAACTTAAAGAGGCGATGGAAGGTTTGCTTAAGCCTAAAATTGTTGAGAAAATTGTTGCGAATATTGAAGTACGTGAAGCGTTTACGATTTCAAATGTTGGAACAGTAGCTGGTTGTTATGTACTTGATGGTACTGTTTCTAGATCTAGTAACATAAGATTAATTAGAGATGGGATTGTTAAATGGGATGGTGAATTAGCAGCTCTTAAACGATTTAAGGATGATGTGAAAGAAGTTAAGTTTGGTTATGAATGTGGATTAAGCTTAGTTAAGAACAATGATATCAAAGTTGGAGATGTATTGGAGGCTTACGAACAAGAAGAAGTGAAGCAAACATTAAAATAACCCAAAAAAAGCTTCGCAATTGCGAAGCTTTTTTTGGTATAATTTCTGCCTAGGATTTAAAAGTATGAGAATAATTAATATTTTAGGATTAATAGTTTTTGTGGCAAAAATTTCAGTTGCCCAGTATGATTCTTTAGTTCTTTACTCCGATTCTTTGCAATTAAAGAATGATTCAATCAAAGAGGTTTTTGTATCTTTACCTCCTGGTAAATGTGTTGAATATTTGGATTCTTTTTATTTTGCTACTCAAGCATTACAAAAAAAGATAAATCAAAATTCTTGCCCTAAATTGGTAAATGGATATCGTGTTCAGCTTTTCTCGTGTTCAGGACAAGACTGTAAAGAAAAGGCAAATAAGCACTACAATCAGTTCTTAATTGCTTATCCACATATACCTGTCTATAAAATGTGGCAAGCTCCCACTATTAAAGTTAGAGCTGGGAATTCTAGAACTAGGTTTGAAGCCGAAAAGATTAAAAATCAAATTAAAGACGATTTTCCGTTTGTTTTTATTGTTCCGGATCAAATAGATTCACCATATAAAATAGAATGTGAGGATATGTTTATTTCTAAAATTGATTCTCTTTTAATATTACCATTAAGGAAGTAATTCTGCTTTTTTAAAAACATAGATTCCTGGAAATTTCAATGTTTCTCTAAGAATTTAATAGAGTTTTCTTTATCCTGCACACATTTCTTGCTAAAGATAGAATGACAAAATTATGACATTTCATTATTGATTTAAAGTTTTGTTTATCAGGGTTTTGCAAGCGTCCTTAAGGGTTTAACCCCTTATTTAGAATCGTTTTAAATTAGTAACCTGCAAGATAAGAAGCGGATTAATATCAGGTAAAGCGACGCTTTTGTGTTAATTTTATGTCCAAGCCAAAAATGGCTTTTATTGAGAGACAAAAAAAATCAAGTACTTGATGAAACTATTTAAAAACACAATGCGAAAAATATCATCGATTTTACTTCCAGTATTGTTTATGATTTTCACACAGTCTGTTGTTGCACAAGGTAACGCTGAAGCGGGGGCTAAATTGTTTGACGCTAACTGTACTTCATGTCACAACATGAAAAAGGATGCAACCGGTCCAGCTTTGATGGGTATTGGGGAAAGAGCTCCAAGTGTTGATTGGATTAAAAAATGGATTCGTAATAACAACAAATTAAGAGCAACTGGAGAGGCTTATTCAAACGCAATTTATAAAAAGTGGAATGGTGCCTCAATGTCAGCATTTGAATGGATGTCAAATCAGCAGCTAGATGACGTAGTTGAGTACATTACAACATGGGCGCCGAAGCCAGTAGGGATTAGCGATAACGCACGGATGCCTTGTATACCAGCAAAAAAACCTGAAAGAGGAACAAACATGCTGTTAATCTTTGGTGTCATTGGTTTAGCATTGTTAATCATTGTTATTTTTTCGGGTATTAATAGATCACTCAAAAATGCGGCAGCTCTTAGAGACGGTAATGAAGCTAAAGAAGCTCTCTCATTTTGGGAAGCGATAGGAGAATTTGCAGTAAAAAATAAAATAAAATTTGGACTTATAGTAATTATTTTCTTAGTCTTCGGGATTATCCCTGGTGGTTGGAATGACCTAATGAATATAGGTGTATTTGGAGGTAATGGTTTTGAAAATACTGAAAATGTAGAGAATTACCATCCGTCGCAACCAATTGAATTTCGGCATGATATTCATGCAGGTCAAAACGAAATTGATTGTAAATATTGTCACTCAGGAACATTAGAATCTAAACATGCTTTAATACCTTCTGCCAACGTTTGTATGAATTGTCATAAGTATGTAAATGAAAAAGAAGATTGTCCTGAATCAGCTGTTCAAATACAAAAGATTTACGACGCTGTTAAGTTTGAGCATGGTAGTGGTTATTTTGATGTTGATGCCGATGGTAACAAAGTTAAAAATGAGGCGGGAGAAATTGTTTATCACGATCAGCAAGTTGCTAAAGGAGATCCTATTGAATGGGTGAAAGTTCATAATTTACAAGATTTTGTTTATTTCAATCATTCACAGCACGTTGTAGTAGGTGGTCTTGAATGTAAAGAGTGTCACGGTCCAGTTGAGGAAATGCAAACAGCTGAACAATATGCACCTTTAACAATGGGATGGTGTATAAATTGCCATAGAGAGACGGGAATTAATCAAGAATTGAAATTTTCAGGCAAACCCAATGGTTACTATGAAAAAATGCACGATGAGTTTAAAGAGGCTTACAAACGTGATGAGGAGTTCAACTTTACAGTTGAAAAGATCGGTGGCTTAGAATGTGCAAAATGTCACTATTAATAAAGTAAGTTAATTAACAAAAATATAGCAGATATTAAAGCTATGGCTGATACTAAAAAATACTGGAAAGGCATTGAGGAGTTAGAACAAGCTCCCGAATTTGTTGAGTCAAGTAAAAAAGAATTTTCGGAATACGTTCCAGTGGATGAATTCGTTGGAAACGCAAGTGAAGACTCTTCTCCTACTAACAGACGTGATTTCTTAAAAGTTTTAGGATTCTCAGTGACTGCAGCAACTCTAGCTGCATGTGAGGCTCCTGTTACTAAATCTATTCCTTTCTTAAATAAACCAGAAGATCTAACTCCTGGAGTTGCCAATTACTATTCGTCAACTTTTTTTGATGGTTTAGACTTAGCTTCTATAAGAATAAAAACTAGAGAAGGTAGACCAATTCTTATTGAGGGTAATCACAATGCTCCAACTAGTAAAGGTGCTGTTAATGCAAGAGTCAATTCATCTGTATTAAGTTTGTATGACTCAAAAAGATCCAAAGGTCCTGCTAAAAAAATTGGTGAATCTTGGGCCAAAAATTTAAATTGGGGAATTGTTGATAAAGAGGTTGCACAAAACTTAAGAAGTGCCGCATCCAACGGAGGTAAAGTAGTTTTACTTTCCAATACTATTATCTCACCTGCCTCTAAGGGTGCTGTTGATTATTTCGGCGCTTTTATTGGAGCTCAAGGTGGAAGCTTCGAACATGTAACTTATGATGCGATTTCTGCTTCTGGAATATTAGATGCAAATCAAAAAACTTTTGGAAGAAGAGTATTACCTACCTATAATTTCGAGAAAGCAAAAACAATCGTAAGTTTCAGTGCAGATTTCTTAAATACTTGGTTAAATGCATTAACATACACTAAAGACTATTCCTCGAATAGGAAACCTGATGGAGATTGGATGAGTAAGCACTTCCAATTTGAAACAACATTATCACTTTCTGGTTCTGCTGCTGATATTCGTGGTGCATTAAAACCTTCTGAAATTGCTGAAGCTGTAAAATATATTTATGGTAAAGTTGGAGGAGACACTACAGGTAAGGTTTCTAATAAATTAAAATTAAAATTAGATAAAGCTGCTGAATCTTTACTAGCTACAAAGGGTGAGTCCTTGGTAATCGCAGGATCTAATAATGGTGGCATTCAAATTTTAGTTAATGCTATAAATGATAAATTAAATAATTACGGTTCAACTATTGATCTTGATAAAGAGGTTTATACAAGAAAAGGTAGTGATGTTGCATTTTCTAAACTAGCCAAAGAAATGAGTGCTGGTGAAGTTAGTGCTCTTATAATTGTAGGATTAAATCCTTCTTACGTTGCTCCATCATCATTAAGTTTTGACGAAGCATTATCTAAAGTTGGAACAGTTGTTTACACTGGTGATCGTTTAGATGAGACTGGAGACAAAGCGGATTATTTTGCTCCTTCTTCTCATTATCTAGAATCCTGGGATGTATTAAATCCAACTAAAGGCGAATATGCATTTGTTCAACCTGTTATCAATCCATTATTTAGAACACGTCAGTGGCAAGAGTCTTTATTAAAATGGTCGGGAAACGAAAACACTTTTGAAGTATTCGTCAAATCAACTGCAAAATCTTTCTTAGGCACTGAAGCTAGTTGGATTAACGCTGTTCACGACGGTTATTTCTTAAGTAATGCTTTTGATTCTGTACCTGCGTCAGTAAGTGACACAACATCAGAAATAGAAGATTCTAGTTCTGAACCAGTTTCAATTATTTCATCTGCTATTTCTAGTGCAGTTATCACTAATGCAGTAAGTCAAGCCTCTGTTACCCCCTCTGGAAAATTTGAACTTGAATTATATGTTAAGACTGGTTTAGGTAATGGTGACCAATCATTTAACCCTTGGTTACATGAATTGCCTGATCCTATATCAAAAATGACTTATGATAATTACATCGCTATGAATCCGGTTGATGTTTTAGAATTATTTGATTTAGAAGATACAAAAGCGACAAGAAGAGACTTCTTATATATTGGACAAGAATCGCCTGCAAAGGTTTTAACTGTAACAGTTGGTGAATCAACTGTTACTCTTCCAGTAGTTGCCCAACCTGGACAAGCACTTGGTACAATCGGTATTGCTGTTGGTTATGGTAAAAAGGGTACTGAAGTTTTTACAAGACAAGAATGGTTAGGTGATTTGTTCGATGCAGAAAATTCAGAGAAAAATACAATCGGGAAAAATGTTTTTCCATTACAATCGCAAGACTTATGGGTTTCTAATACTATTTCTTCAGGTGTTACTGTTGCAGTTTTAGAAGGTGCACGTTATCCTATGGCTACTACTCAAACCCATCATACAATGATGGGAAGAAAGTTAGTAAACGAAACTGTACTTTCTACATTTTTAGAGCAACAGGGAGCAGCAAAAGAAAAAGGTGGATATAACGAAACTGTGTTAATTGCAGATTCTTATGGTGATGAGAAAACAACTAGGCAACTGGATTTATGGGAAGAGCATGCTATCGACTTAGGTCATAGGTGGGGACTCTCAATTGATCTTAATCTTTGTATTGGTTGTGGGGCATGTGTTACTGCTTGTCATTTAGAAAACAACGTTGCCGTTGTTGGAAAAGATGAAGTAAGAAGAAGCCGAGAAATGCATTGGTTAAGGGTAGACAGATATTATTCATCTCATGTTACTACTGATGATAAAGATGTTCTAGTAGACGATTTGTCTGATCTTAACACTTTGACTGAATATGCTGATGCAGAAGTTGCTGATTCAGGAGATGATTTAAGTGTTGTTTATCAACCTTTAATGTGTCAACATTGTAATCACGCTCCTTGTGAGACGGTTTGTCCAGTAGCTGCTACAACGCATTCTGACGAAGGCCTAAACCAAATGACATATAATAGATGTGTTGGTACTAGATATTGTGCCAATAACTGTCCTTATAAAGTACGTCGTTTCAACTGGTTTCAGTATGACGATTTAAATATCCCTGCATTTCCTGATTTCGCTAAGGTAAATCATCAGCAAGATGACTTAGGAAGAATGGTTCTTAATCCAGATGTCGTTGTGAGATCTAGAGGGGTTATGGAAAAATGTAGTATGTGTGTTCAAAGAATCCAGGCAGGAAAGTTAGAAGCGAAGATTGATGGTATTCCTGTTCAAGATGGGGCTATCCAAACGGCTTGTTCTTCTTCTTGCCCTACCGATGGTATTAAGTTCGGAGATCTTAACAATAGAGAACACGCTGTAAGTGATAAAAAGAATGATGATAGAGCTTACTTATTGATGGAAGAGATTGGTACACAGCCTAATATCTACTATCAAACAAAAGTAAGAAACGTTTAATAAGAATTTAACTAAAAAGTTATATCGATGCACGTCGTAGAAGCTGAAATTAGAGAACCCTTAATCCTTGGTGAGAAGTCGTACAACGACATCACTGAAGATGTTTGCGCACCTATTGAAGGTAAAGCAAATTCATTATGGTATTTCGTATTTGGATTAGCCGGTTTACTTGCTCTTTGGGGGATAGGTAATATTCTTTACACAATAGGTGTAGGGATTGGAGTTTGGGGATTAAACAAGACTGTAGGTTGGGCTTGGGATATTACTAACTTTGTTTGGTGGGTAGGTATCGGTCACGCTGGAACACTTATATCTGCAGTACTTTTACTATTTCGTCAAAGGTGGAGAATGGCAATTAACCGTTCTGCAGAGGCAATGACAATTTTTGCCGTTATGATGGCAGCATTGTTTCCTGGTATTCACATGGGTAGAATTTGGCAAGCGTATTGGGTATTACCATTACCGAATCAATTCGGTTCCTTGTGGCCAAATTTCAACTCACCACTGCTTTGGGATGTTTTCGCAATATCAACATATTTTTCCGTATCATTAGTATTCTGGTACATAGGTTTAGTTCCTGATTTTGCGTCTGTCAGAGATAGAATGATCAAGCCTTTACCCAAAAAGATTTATTCAATTTTGGCATTCGGATGGTCTGGAAACGCAAAACATTGGAATAGATTTGAAGAAGTTTCTCTTGTATTAGCTGGTTTGGCTACGCCTTTAGTATTCTCAGTTCACTCTATTGTATCCATGGATTTTGCAACATCAGTTATTCCTGGTTGGCATACAACGATTTTCCCACCTTACTTTGTTGCTGGTGCTGTTTTCTCAGGGTTTGCAATGGTGTTGACACTAATGTTAATAATGAGAAAGGTTTTAAAGTTGGAGGATTATATTACTTTGAAACATATCGAATATATGAACATCATTATTATGCTTACCGGATCGATGGTAGGTGTAGCATATTTGACTGAGTTGTTCGTTGCTTGGTATTCTGGTGTTGAGTATGAAGGTTATGCTTTTATGAACAGAGCAACTGGACCATATTGGTGGGCATACGCCGCGATGATGACTTGTAACGTTATTTCGCCTCAGCTAATGTGGTTTAAGAAAATAAGAAGAAATCTAGTTATAACTTTTATTTTATCTATCATAGTTAATATAGGTATGTGGTTCGAAAGGTTTGTAATTATTGTTACTTCTATTCATAGAGATTACATAACCTCTTCATGGACACAATTTCATCCTACTTATGTAGATATGGGAGTTTTCCTAGGAACTATCGGTCTGTTTTTCGTACTGTTTTTACTTTACTCAAGAGTTTTCCCAGTTCTTGCTTTAAATGAAGTGAAAACAATTTTAAGGGCAACTGGAGAATTTGGAGTAAAAAAAGCCAAATCAACAGTTTTCAATTTAGAGAATGAATTCTCACCATCAGAATCTGGAAATGCACCTGCATCAGATGATTCCTCGGAGGAAAGTTCTGACGATGCAGAAAGTGAAGAAAATAAAGAACAAGAGTAAATAATATTTAGAGCTTCAGTTATGAGCAATAAGATTTATGCAATGTACGACGACGACGCTACTCTACTACACGGAGCGGAAAGTTTAGTTGAGAAAGGAGTAAAAATTAAAGATGTGTTTTCTCCATTTCCAATTCATGGGATTGATCCTGTTATCGGAATTAGAAAAACTAGATTAGCGGTTTGTGCTTTTATTTATGGTCTTTCAGGAATGTTATTAGCCTTAGTTGGGATGTATTACTTCATGATCCAAGATTGGCCAATGAATATTGGTGGTAAACCTAACTATTACTTTTATCAAAATATTCCTGCATTCATTCCAATTACATTTGAGATAACTGTACTTTGCACAGCTCATGGAATGGCAATTACTTATTTCTTGAGAAATAAAACACTACCTGGTTTGACTGCTAAAAATCCTGACCCAAGAACAACTGATGATAAGTTTGTTATGGAAATTGAAACTGCTGATGCAGGAATGAATGAGGATGCTTTAATTGAAGCGTTGATGTCTACAGGTGCTATTGAAATTAATAAGGCATAAAGAGTTAAAAGATGAAAATTTCTTATCAAAAAATTGCCCATTACGCTTATTCTAAACTGGCTGTTAGTGCCTTTGCATTATTTGGTTTAGTCTCGTGTACTGAAGATCCAAACAGTCCAGGTGTTGAATTTATGCCTGACATGTATAGATCAATTGGATATGAAGCTTATTTGAAAAAGTTTGATATTGATTCAATTGATTTTTTCGAGAGGAATCTAAAAAAATTAGGTTTTGAAGAAACAGCTGATTCCGCAAAACCTGCATTAATTAGTGAGGTTAAAGAATTATATGATATTTTTAAAACAGGAATAGTTACAAGAAAACCTGTTGATGGATCTGTAGCTCAAGGTAAAAAACCTTTTACGATAGCCAAAGGGAATAGAGATCTTGCAAAGTCTGTTAAAATGCCAATTCCTTATTCTGAGACCTCTTTGTTCGAAGGTAAAGTTTATTATGAGATATTTTGTGATCATTGCCATGGCGAAAAGGGAGATGGAGGTGGAGCTCTAGTTAAAAAAGATTTGTTTTTAAAGCCACCTGCTTATAATGTTGGTACAACAAAAGATTTGAGTGTAGGAGAAATCTATTATACCATTTTCTACGGTAAAGGGATGATGGGTAGTCACTCTTCTCAGATTACTGAAAAGAAGAGATGGAAAATCGTTCAGTATGTTCAAACATTACAAGGTAACAAGCTTGAAGAGCTTCGAAATGGAAAGGTTCCAAATAGCTCTGTTGTGTCTGATTCGACTGTCACAGATAATATTTAATATTTAATTGATAAAAATACCATAAGAAATGGATTACGTTTTTTCGGATAAAACAAAAAAGATAACATTAGGAGTTGGAGTCGTTGGTTTACTCTTATTCTTATTAGGTATTCTTTTCGACAATAATGAGTATGCTACTCTTGTTGCTGAGGATGGTCACAATTATGGAAATATTCAAAGAATATGGGTTAGTTTACTGACTAACAGTATTTTCTTTTTCTTTATTTCTTTAGCAATGTTATTCTTCGTTGCCTTACAATATGCTGCAGAAGTTTCTTGGTCTGTTGTATTCAAAAGAGTTTACGAAGCAATAATGTCTGCTCTGCCATTAATGGCGGCATTAGTTGTTTTAATTATCGCTGTGGGTCAAGTTGGTGGTCATCACATCTACCATTGGCAACATTATGAGGTAGGTTCTGGAGACCATTTGCTAGATCATAAAGCATTTTTCTTTAGTCCTGCTTTTTATTGGCCAGTTTTAATTTTCTTTATGGGTGCATTTTGGTTCTTCGTTAATTATTACAGAAAACAATCCTTAAAGGAAGATGAAGAAGGTGGTACAAGATTACACTTTAAGAATTTTGCCAAATCTGCATTTTTTCTCGTCATTTTCGGTTATGGTTCATCGGTTATTACTTGGCAAATAATTATGTCAGTTGATGCTCACTGGTTCTCTACTTTATTTGGTTGGTATGTATTCTCAGGAATGTGGTTGGTAGGAATGGTTTATGCGACCTTGTTAATCATTTTCTTAAAAAGTAAAGGTTTGTTAAGTATTGCAAAAAATGGTCACTTGCACGATATGGGTAAGTGGATGTTCGCTTTATCTTTTTTATGGACTTATTTATTCTTCTCTCAGTTTATGTTAATTTGGTACGCTGATATTCCAGAAGAAACTACATATTATGTAGCTAGAATAAATGATTATCCTTGGTTGTATTGGGGGATGTTTTTTCTGAATTTTGCTGTTCCAATGTTAGCTTTGATGGATGCAGACGCTAAAAGAAATAGAATAGCTTTAGTTATTGTTGGGTGTCTAATCATAATTTTCCATTGGATTGATGTCTTTATGATGATTAGTCCGGGTGCTATGAAGACTGAAGCAAGTATTGGAATTTTAGAAATAGGATCTTTCTTTCTTTTCTTAGGGATATTTACTTTTATTGTTTTGAAGGCTTTAGCTGGAAGACCTTTAGTTGTTAAAAATCATCCTTATTTAGAAGAAGGGAAAAATATTCATCATTAGAATCAGGTAGTTAATACAGTAAAGAATATCATAAAGATTAAAAAATGGAATTATTACTTATACTTTTTTCGGTTTTACTTGTAGGTGTTGCTTTGTCGAAAGTCCTTAAAGCTAAAGAGTTAATTGATGGTCTAAAAGGCGTTGATGAAGAGCCCATTTCAAATTCAGAAATAAAAACTAACGCGTTAGGATTACTTATTTTTGGATTTGTCTTTTTTGCCTTATTAATAGCACAAATTGTTGGTTGGGATAAGTTTTTACTTCCATCTGCTGCTTCTGTTCACGGTGCTGAGATAGATACTTTGATGGAGGTTACTATGATTTTAATATTATCGGTATTCTTTATCACTCAAGGGTTATTATTTTGGTTTGGATTCAAATATTATTTCAAACCAGGTGTTAAGGGTTTTTGGTTTCCTCATGATAATAGGTTAGAAATGGCTTGGACTATTGTTCCTGCAACTGTTCTAATCCTATTAGTTACATATGGAATGAGTACTTGGGATAATGTTATGAATCCTAAAAATGAACCTGATTTAAACATTGAGTTTGTTTCTGAACAATTTAAGTGGACGGCAAGATACGCTGGTGTTGATCAAACCTTAGGTGAGGCTTCATTTGCATTGTATGGTTCAAATTCTGTTGGTGTAGCAACAAAAGATGCTATGATTAAAAGATTAGGTGAATGTCAGGTTTCTATTAAAGGTTTCGTCGCTGACTCGGTAAGGCTTGAAAAGCTTATTGCAGAAGGTTGGAATAAGATGGATAAGCTCGATGATGTTGAGTCGAGTTTAAAAAATTACAGAGCTAATATTGTACGTTTAAACAGAATGTTAAATCATTATCATAAATTCCCCGCTAAATACGATGCCGGTAAGGATGATATTGTAATTAATAATAACCGTGTTAAAATTCCAAAAGGGAAGACAATTAAGTTTCAATTTAGATCTAAAGATGTTATTCATTCTGCCTATTTCCCTCATTTTAGAGCGCAAATTAATTCTGTTCCTGGAATGAAAACAGAATTTACTTTTACTCCTAAAGAGACAAATGCTGAATTTAATAAAAAAGCAATTAAGGAAGGTAAGGTTTACCTTAAAACGGTGAGAGACGAGGATAAAAATATTATATCTCAAGTCGAAACACCCGGTTCTACTGGTTTCATTCTTTTGTGTAATAAAATATGCGGGGCATCACACTACAACATGAAAGTTTACATTGATGTTGTTGAACAAAAGGAATATGACAAGTGGATTGCATCGCAAAAAACTTTTGAGTAAATAGATTACGAGTAATTAAATAAATTAGATAATATTTTACAATTGATATAGTCATGGGTGGAGCACATCATCACGAGACATTTATAAGCAAGTACATTTTCAGTATGGATCACAAAATTATTGGGAAGCAATTCCTTATAACTGCGATTATCATGGCTGTAATTGGAATGGGAATGTCGATTTTGTTTAGAATTCAATTAGCTTGGCCTGGTGAAGGTTTTGCGTTTTTAAATTTCTTTTTAGGAGATAAATGGGCGCCAGAAGGTGTTTTAGATCCTAATATGTATTTAGCACTTGTTACTATCCATGGTACGATTATAGTGTTTTTTGTCTTAACAGGTGGTTTATCGGGAACATTCTCTAACTTATTAATCCCTTACCAAATTGGTGCTCGGGATATGGCTTCAGGTTTTTTAAATATGTTGTCATATTGGTTGTTTTTTGTTTCTTCAGTAATTATGATTTGGTCTTGTTTTATTGAAACAGGTCCTGCATCAGGTGGTTGGACTGTTTATCCGCCTTTATCTGCTCTTGAAAAAGCGATGCCTGGTTCCGGTTTAGGAATGACTCTATGGCTAGTTTCAATGACTGTTTTCATTGCTTCTTCATTGATTGGTTCATTAAATTATATCGCTACTGTTATCAATTTAAGAACAAAAGGAATGACTATGGTTAGATTACCACTAACTATCTGGTGTTTCTTTGTAACTGCTATATTGGGCGTATTATCATTTCCAGTATTATTATCTGCAGCTTTACTATTGATGTTTGATAGAATGTTGGGGACTTCCTTTTACTTAGATTCAATTTTTATAGGTGGAGAGCCTTTGGCTGCGACAGGCGGTTCTCCAATCTTATATGAACACTTATTTTGGTTTTTAGGTCATCCTGAGGTTTATATTATTTTGCTCCCTGCATTAGGATTAGTTTCTGAGGTTGTTGCTACAAATTCAAGAAAGCCGATTTTTGGATATAGAGCAATGATATTATCTATTCTTGCTATTGCATTTCTTTCTTTCATTGTTTGGGGTCATCACATGTTTATGACCGGTATGAGTCCATTTTTAGGAACAGTATTTACATTTACTACCCTATTAATTGCTATACCTTCTGCTGTCAAAGTTTTTAACTATTTAGCTACTTTATGGAAAGGTAATCTAAGGTTAACACCTGCAATGTTGTTCGCTTTGGGTATGGTTTCATTGTTTATCTCCGGTGGTTTAACTGGTATTGTTCTTGGTGATTCAGCTCTAGACATTAATGTTCATGATACTTACTTTGTTGTTGCTCACTTCCATATTGTAATGGGAGCTGGTGCAATTTTTGGTATGTTTGCAGGCGTTTATCACTGGTTCCCGAGGCTGTACGGTAGATTAATGATCTCTAAATTAGGGTATTTACACTTTTGGGTTACTTTTGTTGGTGTATATGGTGTTTTTATGCCAATGCATTTTATTGGGTTAGCTGGTGTTCCTAGACGGTACTATTCAAATGTTGAGTTTGAAATGTTTCAAGATGTTCAGTTCATTAATCCTATCATTACTGCTTTTGCAATTGCTTCGGCTATAGGTCAATTACTGTTTATCTTCAATTTTTTCTATTGTATTTTTAAAGGTAGAAAAAGTGGCCAAAATCCTTGGAAATCTAATTCTCTCGAATGGACTGCACCAGTCGGAAGAATACACGGTAACTGGGTCGGACCTCTACCAACAGTATATAGATGGCCTTACGACTACAGTAAGCCTGGATATGAAGAAGATTATGTTCCTCAAAATGTACCTTTAAAAGAAGGTGAGCATGATGGTCACTAGAATTATATTAAACATCCTACAATAGGATTAATAATTTTATAAAAAGATAAAAAACCGAAGTAGATACTACTTCGGTTTTTTCATTTATAATGTTAGGTTATTTATATAATAAACATTTGTATTGTGCTGTATTTTATTGTTATAGCTATTGACTTCTTTTTTATCACCTGATAAAATTCCCTTTTTTTTTCTCATTTTGGATTAATACCTCTTGTTTAAGTAATCCGTAAATCTTTTCTCGTAAAACGGTTTTATAACAATCATATTCGTTGGATATTGAAGTGTTCTTATTGGTTTCTATAAGTACTTTCTGAAATATGTCTGAATAAAACCATAAACTTCTTGCTGAATTATGTTTAATTCTTTCACTAAATTATTTCTACTCATGTTATCTGATTATTTTATTATCTATGTGTCAGACACTAAGAAAATGTAATGAGTTCGTTCATTTGATTTTAAAGTATGAAATATATAATACACAGGTAAACTTCAAGGGCACTTAACAATAATTCCATTGTAAAGGTTCGGAACTAAGCGTAACTAGGGTTTTGAATGGGTTGTTTGATATTATTTCTCTTAACTTTTATAAGCAATACACTTTTTTTTAATATTTAAATAATGTAGCTTATTCTAGCTAAGCTAAAACAAATGCTGGTTTTTAAAGAAAATATTGTTTTCTAGTCCCCATTCTAATATTATTAAACAGCACTTTTTACACAATAGGTTTTACTTGTGATAACTCCTTATTTAGTTCAATATAATGAGCTCCGGATTTGTAAATACTTACTTTTATTCGTATTCGTTTACTTTTGAGTACTTGACCCTAAATTTTATCGAAAAGATTTTCTGTTTTAGGGTTACCCATTTAAGTAACATTTTATTTAATTGATTTATAAGTAATTGGGTTTTTTCTTACCATTCTGCAAAGAAGATTTTCCAAGATTGACTCTCTAAAGTTTA
>Ga0257114_1000710_pt1 | contig 25393 bp, 22 predicted proteins | sample SI112_10mmetaG_FD_190149 | JGI IMG/M metagenome (GOLD analysis project Ga0257114, IMG submission 190149) | Marine microbial communities from Saanich Inlet, British Columbia, Canada - SI112_10m | ecosystem: Environmental > Aquatic > Marine > Inlet | place: Canada: British Columbia | collected...
AGTGTATCTTTTGCTGCAGATTATTCATATACTGGAAGTGCAAATTATGGCCATTTAAAGGATATAACAGCAACACCAACTGTTAGTGTAGGAGCACCATAATGGCAATTAATTTTCCAGATAGCCCAACAAATGGTCAGGTGGCAACGATAGGTGGCAAGAATTACACATACAATTCTACAAAGAATACTTGGACTCCGACACAGGTAACAGAAGCAGACTTATCTACTGTAGGGTCTACAACAGTAGTTGCCACGCATGATTTATTACCATCATCCCCAAGTGCCGGTGACATGGCATTAGTATCTAGTGTTAATAAGATGTATGTTTATTTTTTAAGTGGGTGGTGGTTAATGTCATCACTACAAAATGCATCTCCTAGTGGTATCACTGGAAATGCAGCAATATATGACTTGGCTGCGGATGGTACTCCAACAACAGTCACACTAAGTTCTTCTGACCCAGAAGGATTTCCAATTGTTTGGTCACATAGCGTCATCTCAGGTTCGCTTGGGGGTACAACAGTAACTAATGTTAATAATGTATTTACTATTACACCAAGTACTACTGAAGCAGATGCAGGCACTTTTACTTTAAGGTTTGCCGCATCTGATGGTCAAGGTGGTGAGTCTGGTTCACAATCTCAGTTTACATTAGATTTTGTATTTATAGTTACAAACAGTAGATATACTACTTTATTAGCGACAGCAACTGGTACTTCAGACAACAATAACATAACTGATGCATCTTCAAATAACCATAGCATTACCGTAAACGGAGATGCTCACGCTGGCACATTTAGTCCTTACAGACACGGGGGGTATTCTACTTATTTTGAAAACAATACCAGCTACTATAGAGCGACTTCAAGTTCCGATTTTGATATTGGTGGAACTGGAGACTGGTCATATGAAGTTTGGGTATATCCTACCGACTTATCAAACACATATCCTAGAGGATTTGGTTTGGGGCCGTACTATAGTGACCCAAAAAGCTTCGGTGTTCTTTTACAAGATCCAGATAATGGTGGTTATATTACAGTATATTGGTCTCCAAATACTAGACATTTAATATCATCTACAACTTTGCCGTTACACTCTTGGAGTCATATAATGGTATGTCGTTCTGGAAATGATATAGGTTTATTTTTTAATGGAACTAGAGTAGCACATAATAGTAATTATACGGCGTCAATTCCTACCGGCAATACTTATTTATTTGCTGGTGCCACAGGAAATAACAATGAAGGGTTTTTAGGATATATTAAAGATGTTCGTTTTATAAATGGCTCACATCCTTATGATGCGTCCTCTACATCATTTAATGTTCCTACAGAGGCTCTTGAAATAACATCAAACACTAAGTTTTTAGGTTCTTCTGGTCTTCCTTATGAAAAAGATATATCAACATCTGATCACACAATTACAGTAAACGGCAGCCCCTCTATAAAACCATTCTCACCCTACGACTATAATGAATACTCAGAAACTGACCACGGTGGTTCTGTGTATTTTGATGGTACGACTGATTATTTATTGATTAATAGTCCACCAACTTTAGGTGCTAATGATTGGACATTTGAGACATGGTATTATGCATCCAACCCTCTAACGTACAATGTCCTTTTAAGTCAAGGGCCAGGTAATAATACAATAGTATCCAATTTTTCAGTCTCAGTCACTGGTGAAATTTGGATTCAAACATATACTACATCTAATGTTATATTATATAATACTGCCGCAGGAATAATTAATGGGGGTGTCTGGAATCATATCGTATTAACCCATGAATATGATGGATCAAGTGGAGGTACTTATAAAATATATGTAAATGGGAATCAGGTTGGTAGTAATGTATCATATACCAGTGGTTATTATTGGAACTCAGGTGGTATTGCTGGCACTGCCTTAGCAATGGCACAATATAGATATAATACTCAAGCCAACGGCGAATGTTATTTCAGTGATTGGAAAATTTCAAACAGTGTCACTTATTCTTCTAACTTTACTCCACCAACTGCACCGCTATCTTCATCTGGTTCCGTATTACACATCAAAGGCACTGACGCTTCAATCATAGATAAATCGCAAGGCTCTAACCTAAAGCTGGTTGGTAATACTACTGGTTCAACTACTCAGACTAAGTTTAGCAACACTAAATCGATGTATTTTGATGGTACAGGAGATTATTTGAGCACACTGAGTAGTGATTTATTAAGAATGGGAACTGGTAATTTTACGGTAGAATGCTGGGTAAATAAGTCTATCGCAAACCACAAAGGAATTTGGCAAATATCATCAACTGCGGGTGGATTACAGTCAACAAATTATGGTCAAACATTAGCATTAGGTTTTCAAACAGGTATTTGGCAAATTTATGCGGGTGGTGGATCTGCTGGAATAAATGGCCCTAGTTTTTCATTATCAACTAATACTTGGTATCATACCGCCGTGGTTAGAAACAGCGGCACCACAAAACTATATATCGACGGCACAGAAGAAATTTCTATATCAGATTCGCATGATTATACTGGCACATATATGGTTATTGGTGGTTACTATAGTACTTCTTATTTACATCACGGCTATATCCAAGATTTGAGAGTCACCAAAGGTTTAGCAAGATATACTACAAACTTCACACCACCAACAGCTTCATTAGAAGGATAATAGAATGGCGATTAATTTTCCAGATAGTCCTACAAATGGACAAGTATTTCAAAGTGGTAATATTAAATATACATACAATGCAACATCGGCTGTATGGAATTCTACAGACGCATCTACTATAGTTACTGCTGAAAGTACAATGACAATATCAGATACGGCACCATCAAATCCAGAAGTAGGAGCGATGTGGTTCGATTCGTCTATAGGAAAATCTTTTATATATTACAATGATGGTAATTCAAGTCAATGGATTCAAATGAATCCAAACACACAATCGGGGCCCGCAGGAGCGGATGGTTCTTCTGTAACTGCTTACGCTAACACTGCCGCGTTTCCTTCTTCAGATAATACAGTCGGCGACTTTGCATTTGCTAGCGATACTAAATCTCTGTACATCTGGGATGGATCTGAATGGGATAGAGTTTATAATGGTTCTGACGAAACCTTAACTTGGTCTACAGAGCCTCCAGTTAATGTCTCTTTAATTCCCTCTGGCGCTGATCAAACTTTAATTATAGCGGCTACAGATCCAGATGGATTTCCTGTCTCTTATAGCGTAGATACTAATCCTAGCTCTATATCAGAAGCAACAATATCAGAAAACAATGGCACTTTTACTTTTACGCCGAGTACCGATGCATCATTAATTGGGAATACGTTTTCTGCTAGATTTAAAGCTACTGATGGACTACACGTAATTAGCAAATCGTGTTCTTTCATATTAGGCGCGGTCGGTAGTCAAGGCAACCCTGCTACTAATATTGCGGCATTAAGATCTGCGGGTACTACAGCAGACGGTTTATATTACTTCGACAACTCTATATCAAACGGCTCTGTTTTTGCTGCGTACTGTAAGTTTAATTACATTGATGGAAATGATTGGTATTTACTTCTCAAAGTTCACAACCAAGGGGATATGCCTTCGGGAAGTGCTTTGTGGACTAACACTACATTGCAAAACGAAACTGATGCAAATTTAACTTCTGGAAATTATGCAAAATACGCCACTTGGAACAATATCGAGTTCACCAATTTGCAAATGGAAATGCACCAAGACGGTACAGCCAAATATCCACCAACTATGCACTTTTCTACTGCAAGGACGTTTGCTGCGGCTATTACACTTGCTGGCGGTACGAATGCAGCGTCAAATGTAAATAATACAGTTGCCGCTGCTAGCACAACTCCATCATATACAACAAGTATGAGATACCACTATACAGGCTTTGAAAAAAATGGAAATACTTTTAACGATGCAAATGGAGGTGAAGATATCATAAACAATTATGGTATTGCGATGTGGGCGACAACTTCGACTAATTCTACTACAGCAGAAGGTTATTCTTCAGTTGGTAGAGCAGGTGCGTGGATTGGATGTCCGCTAGATGAGCAGGCTTACACGTTTGGTAATAATTCCGGCAACGCGGGCTCTGGTTTTGGTTTTGGTGCATCTGCTGGAAATCCGGCAAAAACAACGAGTGCTGGCTATGGCGAGTGGACAAGTTCAGCAAGTACAAATACATTGCCGGGCTATGTATGGATAAGGTAACATATTATGAGCAACGCATCTACAGTCCATTAGAGGAATAAAAAAATGGCGATAAACTTCCCAAGTAATCCAACAAATTCACAAGAAATAACAGAAGGTAATGTAACATATGTTTACAATGCCACAAAAGGTTATTGGGAAAGTTCCGAAGGTTCTTCTTCTGGTGCATCTACAACTGTATATGCAGATATGACAGCATTAATTGCTGCAGCTGGAATGTCTAATGGAGATCAGGCATTTGTAACAGGGAACAACAATCTTTATATATATTCTGGTTCTGGTTGGTATAAAGTGGCTACTGTACAGCAGGATGCTCCTAGTGCAATCACTGGTGTCTCTGGCACTTATGAACTTGCAGTAGATGGTACGGCAACTACTATTACAGCAGTTTCCACAGATCCAGAAGGATTTCCTTTAACATGGAGTTATTCTACAAGTGGACTTGGTAGTATCGCTACAATAAGTCAGGTAGATAATGTATTTACCGTTACACCTAGTACTACAATAGCAGATGCTGGTACATTTTCATTAACCATCAACGCAACTGATGGTATAAACGGCGCAGTAAGTACATCTACAAACTTAACTCTAGAATTTATTATTATAGTTACAAACAGTAGATATACTACTTTATTAGCGACAGCAACTGGTACTTCAGACAACAATAGCATCACTGATGCATCAACAAACAGTCATACTATAACTACAGCTGGTGATGCTCATGCTGGTACGTTTAGCCCTTATCGTATCGGAGGTTATTCTACCTACTTTGATGGTAGTGGAGATTATATTGACACAGGTTTAAATAATGTAGCGACTGACTTTACTTTTGAGTGTTGGGTCAATACTACAGTTGGCGGAATGTTAATGGCAAGATACCAGAGCGGATCGGCGCTAGATGGTTTTATCATTGATTCAACTAGCGGTTTCCCTGTTATTCAAATTAATACAAATGCTAATAATCTCAATGGAACCGTAAATTTAAAAGATGGTAAATGGCACCATTTAGCATTTGTAAGAGATAGTAATGTTTGTAAAATATTTGTAGACGGTATTTTAGATGTAAGTCAAACAGATTCAGAGGCTATGCAAGTAAACGCAAACTGGATAATAGGTAGACATGGAAATAATGCATCAGTTTACTATGGTGGATATATTAGAGATTTAAGATGGGCTGCGGGTACTGTAAGATATACTAGTAATTTTACTCCACCCACAGAACCACTTACAACTTTATCTGGAGATAACCTTTTTACTTGTCATCTTCCTTATATTGTAGATGGGTCGTCAACACCTTATACAATGACAGCATATGGCAATGTAGCTACAAAACCATTTAGCCCATATGATTACATTAAATACTCTGCAACAGATCACGGTGGGTCTTTGCACTTTAACGGAACTAATTCTGCAGTAGAAATTGCAGACAATGATGATTTTGATTTCGGTACGGGCGATTTAACAATTGAATGTTGGGTATATCCAGAAGTAACTGGAAATAATTATCCTGGCTTCTTAGGAACTACGGCGGGATGGGGTAGTGTTGCGGCTTCAGGTATGCGTTTTGATAATCTTGGAGATAGTAAATTTCAAATGTCTTGGTATGGCCCAGGCGATCCGTTCTTAGAAACTCAGTCAACGTATAAACATAATCAATGGTATCATTTTGTTGTTACGAGAACAGGCGGCAGCACTTGGAGAATGTTTGTTAATGGTATCTTAGAGGATACTGGAACCAATAGTACGGCTTATGATATTTCTATTGGAGGTCACAATTTACAAGTTGGAGGAAAAACTTGGGATGGCGGAAATGGGTGGTTTAAAGGTAACGTAGCTGATCTAAGACTAACTAAAGGATCCGTAGTAACTGAATACCAAACATCTAGTACAACAACTGGAACTCGGATATTTACTCCTAGAACTACACCGATTACTTCATCAGGATCAGAATTGCACATTAAAGGCACAGATGCTTCGATCATAGATAAATCTCAAAGTTCTAATCTAAAACTTGTTGGTAACACTACTGGTTCAACCACTCAAGTTAAGTTTGCTGATACTAAGTCAATGTATTTTGATGGAACTGGAGATTACATTGAAGGTCCGACTATAAGTGATTTAAATATTGGTACTGGCGATTTTACTGTAGAATGTTGGCTTTACGAAACTACTACCAACACTAATATAGGTATATGGGATGGCCGAGCAAATGGAACTACCACAGATGGCTTTACTTTTACTAGAATTGGCACTGACACATTTAGAGTTTGGTCTGGTAGTGCTTTAATAACTACTGGCTCTTTTACTATTCAAAATACTTGGAATCATTGCGCCTTAGTAAGAAATAGTGGTACATTAACAATATACATAAACGGCACTTCTAGTGGCACACCTGTATCTAACTCTACTAATTTTAGTAGCTCTGGAACATTTATAATTGGCGCGGGGCGGCATAGTACTGGTTCAAATCCTACTGCTTTTATCACTGGCTTTATTCAAGATTTAAGGGTAAACAATTATGCTCGTTACACCGCAAACTTTACACCACCAACAGCACCACTAGAAGGTTAACTTTTTAAATTATAAATAGTCATATAAAATAAGAGGTATGACTAATGGCCACAGTAACATCTAGAACCGACTTCAAAGCTTATTGTCTCAGAAAGTTGGGTTCTCCTGTAATTCAAATTAATGTAGCAGACGAGCAAGTTGAAGATAGAATTGATGATGCGCTAGAGTATTATCAAGACTATCATTATGATGCGGTTGAGGATACATATTTGGCTCATGAAATAACTCAAACAGATATGGATAACAAATATATAACTATCAGTAATAATATTATTGGTATCAAACAAGTTATTCCACTTTTTCACGCAGATAATACTTCTGGTAATATGTTCGACATTAGATATCAATTATTTTTAAATGATGTGTATGACTTACAAAGTGCGGAAATGCTCACCTATCAATTGACACAAGACCATTTACAGATGGTAAATGAAATAATTACTGGCAGAGTACCGATTAGGTATAATAGGCATGTCAATAAACTTCACTTAGATATCGATTGGGGCGAGGCGTTGAGTGTTGGAGAAAATATTATCATAGAAGTCACTAGAGTCATAAATCCAGACACATATACGGATGTGTGGAATGATAGATGGTTGAAGAGATATGCAACGGCCCTAGTTAAAAAACAGTGGGGTGAAAATTTAACAAAATATGAGGGCGTAGAATTGCCTGGCGGTATCACTTTTAATGGTGGTAGAATTTTAGATGAGGCAAATGCGGAAATCGAAAAATTAGAAGAAGAAATGTCACTGTCATATGAACTTCCAGTAGATATCATGATTGGATAATCGATGGCTACTAATCCATACATAAATACTATAAATTTTGCACCAGAACAAGATTTGATCGGAAATCTTGTAATAGAATCTATCCAGATGCATGGTCAGGATTTTATATATGTTCCTAGAGAAATTATAAGTGAAGACACAATATTTAACGAAGACAATCTTAGTTCATTCACAGAAACACATACTATAGAGATGCATATCGAAAGTGTTAATGGGTTTGAAGGTGAAGGAGATATGCTTTCTAAATTTGGTTTAGAAGTCAGAGATCAAGTTGTCACGATGGTATCTATATCAAGATTTCTCACAGTAACTGGAAAAGAACGCCCATTGGTCGGTGATTTGCTTTATTTTCCAATCACGGATAAAGTATTCGAAATAAAATTTGTCGAAGATGAAGTACCATTCTTCCAGCTAGGAAAGATGCATGTATATCAAATCACCTCTGAATTATTCTCATGGTCACATGAAACAGTTAATACTGGAATAACAGAAATTGATAATAACTTTACCACATCATCTCCAGCAGTTGAAGATCCAACAATAGATAATGCTCCAGATCCAGATAGTGGACTAGTTCCATTGTCTCCAACAACAGTTGACGGTGTAATAGATTTCACTAAAACAAATCCATTCAGTGAGGATTATTGATGTTAGGAAATGCATATTTTTACAGAAACACAATCAGAAATTATGTAATTGCATTTGGTTCTATGTTTAATGACATAGATATCAAAAAGACAGATGCAAACGATAATGTTTTGTCTGTAATTAGAGTGCCGGTTGCTTATGGCCCTACAGAAAAATATCTATCAAGAATTAACAAAGTTACAACGGCAGGCGAGCCTGCTATTGTTTTACCTAGAATGAGTTTTGAAATTTCTGGGTTTAATTATGCTGCAGATCGAAAGCTTCCCAAAACTCAGAAAATGCATAAACAAAATACAACAGACACGGATAAAAAGAATGTAGTATACAATCCTGTGCCATATGATATTGGATTTAGTTTGTCTATTATGACTAAAAACGCAGACGATTCGATGCAGATTATAGAACAAATTTTACCATATTTCACCCCAACCTTTATGATACCAATCAAAGAGGCAAATGAATTAGGAGTGGTTAGAGATACCGCATTATCATTGGAGTCGGTTGACTATTCAGATGATTATGAGGGAGACTATACCTCTAGAAGAGCATTAATTTGGACTTTACAATTTAATATGGCTGGACATTTATATGGACTGCCACGAGAACAGAAGTTAATCAGAACCGCTGTAACCAATGTCAAAGACTTAGAAGTTGAAACACAGCAATTCACAAAAAATACAATTACTACAAATCCTTCTGATGCATTAGCAACAGACAATTTTAGTTTCATCAACACTTTTGATGAAAATTTTGGAGATGAATAATGAAAGAGCGTTTAAATGATAAATTGAGTGATTTTTTGAAAATAGAAAATAAAATAGAAGAAACCTCTAAAGAAATTATACAAAAACAAAAAACTAATATAGAAGAAGTAAAGCATTCGGAAATTAGAAAACAAGATTTAGTAGATGATTATACTGAACATAGAGAAACTTTGAAAGAGTTAGTAAACCAAGGACAAGAAGCACTTCAAAATCTTTTGTTATTGGCCAAGGAAAGTGAACATCCTAGAGCTTATGAAGTTACAGGACAACTATTAAAAACTACAGCAGATTTAACTAAGGATTTAATAGAACTACAAGTGACTATGAATAAGATTGAAAACTCTAAAGATGGCGGAAAGCCCCAGAAGGTTGTGAATAATGCCATCTTAGTTGGTAGTACCAATGATTTACTAGAACAACTCAAAGGAAAGAATAGAGAAAAATCTGATGAGTGACATTTATCTGAATAACCCAAATCTAAAAGCTGCAGGGGTACAGATAGACTGGACTGAGGAGCAGGCACAAGAATATGTAAAGTGCATGGAAGACCCTGTATACTTTGTTAAAAAATATGTTAAGATCGTTAATGTTGATTTAGGACTTGTAAATTTTGAATTATATCCATTTCAAGAAAATATGATCGAGTCTTTTACCGACAATCGATTTACCATCTGTAAAATTGGTAGACAGTCTGGCAAATCTATTACATGTATTGCATTCTTTTTACATTATATCTTGTTTAACAAAGATGTATCTGTTGCATTGCTTGCAAACAAACTCGCAACTGCTAGAGAACTACTGAGTAGATTGCAGATGGCATACGAGCACCTACCTAAGTGGCTACAGCAGGGCGTTGTTACGTGGAACAAAGGTAATATTGAATTAGAGAATGGCGCTAAGGTTATGGCGGCCGCAACATCTTCTAGTGCAATTCGTGGTGGTTCATTTAATATTTTGTTCTTAGACGAATTCGCATTTGTTCCTAATGAAATGGCAGAAGAATTCTTTAACTCAGTATATCCTACAATTTCATCTGGACAATCTACAAAAGTTATTATTGTTTCTACTCCACAGGGTATGAACCACTTTTATAAGCTATGGGTCGACGCAGAAGAAGGTAGAAATACATACAATCCTATTTCAGTACACTGGAGCGAAGTTCCTGGCCGTGACGAAAAATGGAAACAGACAACAATCAAGAATACTAGCGCTGAACAGTTTCGACAAGAATTTGATACAGAATTTTTGGGAAGTACAAACACTCTAATTAATGTAACTAAACTCAAAAATATGCCATATAAAAATCCAAGAAAAGTTGCAGAGGACGGGAATTTAAAAATTTATGGATTTCCCAAGAAAGATGGTGTATATTTCCTGACAGTAGATGTTGCAAGAGGTAGAGGTGGAGACTATTCTGCTTTTTCCATTTTTGATGCCACGCAAGTTCCATATACACAAGTTGTTACATATAGATCAAATAACATTCCCCCAATGGTATATCCTACAATTATAAGAAGAATGGCACAAACCTATAACGAAGCATTCGTTCTAGTAGAAATTAATGATGTTGGCCAACAGATTAGTGATATCTTATATCATGAAATGGAATATGAAAATATCATAAGTATCAGCAGTGACACTAGAAAAGGACAAAGTATTTCTTCAGGATTTTCAGGAAAATCCACAACAATGGGAATTAGGACAACAAAATCAACCAAAAAAATTGGTTGTATGAATATGAAAAGTCTTATCGAAGAAGACAAATTAATTATTAAAGATTTTGAAACTATAAATGAATTAACATCTTTTATTTCTAAAGGTCATAAATATGAGGCAGAGGCTGGTAAATTTGATGATTTAGTTGATACGCTTATTTTATTTTCATGGATGACAACTGACAACTTTTTCAAAGAACTTTGTGATGTAGATACCAGAAAAGAAATATATGAAGAAAGATTAAAACATTTAGAAGAAAATATGTTACCGTTTGGGTTTATTACATCATCGAATGATACAGAAGTTTTTGTTGACGATGCTGGAGATGTGTGGACTGCTGATGGTATGAGTATGTCATGAATTAGGTATTTATGGTGAGTTTAGAATTTTTATAAATAAATAGAAAATAACTTTATAAATTAAATCGAAGGAGATAAAAAAATGGCATTCCAAGTAAGTCCTGGCGTTAACGTTTCTGAAATTGATGCATCAACAAGCGTTCCAGCCTTAGTCACTAATATCGGTGCTATGGTTGGGAGATTTTCTAAAGGCCCTATCGGGGAAATCGTAGAAGTCTCCAGCGAAGAGCAGTTGAAATCAATTTTTGGCGAGCCAAATGATACAAACTACAAATCTTGGTTCACTGCAGCCAATTTCTTAGCATACTCAGCCTCAATAAAAGTTGTAAGAGTTGCAAATAATACAGCAGTCAGTGACGCTAATAAAACATTAAATGCGGTATCTGGTAAAGTAACAGTTTCAGCCGCTGTAGCAGGAACACAAACATTAACAGGAACTGCAGAATCTTCTACAGCATTCTATGGTTCATCTGCACAAACAATAACTACTGCAGTTTCTGGAACTATGTCAGCATTTGACCTATTTCAAGGTGTTAACTCACAATACCTACTTCCAAGATTAGCAACCGATGGTTCTACACTAGTAACAACAAATGGAGCTGCAGCAGGAACTGATACAAATCTAAGAGATCTCGCTGCGTCAGATATCACAGTTTCAATCAGAGGTACAGGAGAAACTGGTGGTATATTACCAGCATCTCGTTGGTCACTTGGCGAATCTGGTAGTGCAAACGGCGGAACAACTAAGATTTCATTAGCTGATGAGATCGGTAATACTTCAAATTCCGGCCCATGGTATATACATTCAGATGCAAACAAGGCGTGGTCAACTACTGGAACACAATTCACAACTGGCGGTTTCTTTTCTCCACTATACACTAGACAAACAGATGCAAACGCTGCAGATTCTGGAGCAGGTGGAACTGGAGCATCACATGGACATTACTTCGAAAAATATGGAAGTCAGTTCGACGCATCAGCTATTGCTGGAAACACAATCACATTAACTAATGCAAGTCATGGACTAGCACAGGGTGATGTTGTAGTATACAAAGACTCTGGAACACCAGAGGCAACTGGACTTACTAATTCGACAACATACTATGTAAAAAGTGTTTCTGGTGCAGATGTTGTTCTTAGCGACACATATACATATTCAACAAATACTGGCGGAACAGATATTACAATGTCTGCTGGTTCAGAAACTGATCACAAACTATATAAAGTATTCTATATGCCAACGCTCTCAACAGTTGCGGTACATGAAGCAGCTACTGCGCCAGCAGATAGTGCAATTAGTTTGTTTGCAAACGACAATGATGAAGTTGTAATTAGTATTGCTCAACAGGCAGCATTCTTAGTATCTGAAGCTCCAGGCACATATGCAGTGACAAACTCATTAGTAACTGCAGTTTCTTCAGCTGATGGTGCTTATTCAGCGTCTGATTTTACAGTCGCTGCGAATAGCAATGTAATCACATTTACATCAAATCTACCGCTCACTGGTGAAACAGTAACAGTTACTGTTCCTGCTAGAAGATCCTTCACATTAAATCCAGCAGTAAATGTTTCTGGTGGACAGACATTAGAACTCGTAGATGCAGGCGGAACTACACTTTCAAGTGGAACTCACTATACCCTTGTTGGAAGTGGTTCGAGAGTAGAATTTGCTACTGCATCCATTCCAGCAGACGGTGCTGTTGTTACTGCAACTATCAGAAATGCAAATGCAAACTCATTTACTTTTGCAAACAATATGTATGTACCCAATGACACGCATTTCGAAGACAATGTTGGATTTGGAGCTGCTGCTGCAAATGGACATGAATTTGTTGCAAGAAATCCAGGCGCTTGGGCGAATGACTTAGTTATCTATTTAGTGGATGAGACATCATTTGATAGTCTTAAAACTGCACATCCGGCAGTTGCATCAGCACTAGCTGGTGCGCCGAGAGCAGGCGATGGCACAATCGATAACAGTGTAACATATCGCGCTGGAACACCTGATAATAAAAAATTATCACAAGGTGTTGCTATGGTTGTACAAAAAGTATATCCTGATGGTTCAGCACAAAATATTGAAGTATTAACAAATATGTCAAAAGCTTCAGATGGTAAAACTGAAAATGGAGCTCGTGTATATTATGTAGATTACATCAATACAAACTCTAAATATGTCCATATAATGAATCATCCGATTGCTGGTGGCGATTGGGGTGGATTGGTATCCACAAGAACTTTTGCCAAATTGTCGGAATCTGGAAATAGTGATGGAACAGAACTATTTGTTAGAAGACCAATGGGTAATGGACAAGAAGGTATCACACCTACTGTTGCACAATTCCAAGCAGGATTTGATCATTTTGCAGATGCAGAAAATGTAGATGTGGGTTTCATTCTACAGGGCGAAGCAGCAGATGTTGCTGAAAGTGATGACTCAGCACACGGTATTGTTTCTCATATCGTTGATCTTGCGGAAGGAAGAAAAGACGCTGTTGCATGTATTTCTCCTAGAGAGGTAGATGTGAGAGCAGATAGAGATGCCGGTTCAAGTGCAAATCAAATCGCATTCTTCAGCAATGTTACATCGAGCACATATGCATTCGCAGATTCAAACTATAAGTACATGAGCGATAAATATAACGATAAGTACAGATATGTACCATTTAATGCAGATACAGCAGGATTGATGGTAAGAAGCGAAAACGATAGAGATGCTTGGTATTCTCCAGCAGGATTTAATCGTGGAGTTTATAGAGGTGTAGTGAAAACTATGCAATCTCAGAATAAAGCTGATAGAGATGCATTATACACTGCAGCAATCAATCCAGTTGTAAGCTTCCCAGGCCAAGGAACTGTATTGTTTGGTGATAAAACTCTAACTCTCAATTCATCAGCATTCAGCAGAATTAATGTAAGAAGATTGTTTATCGTTCTAGAAAAATCAATTGCAACTTCAGCCAAGTTTACTTTATTCGAATTCAATGATGAGTTTACAAGATCGCAGTTTACAGCTTTGATTGAACCATTCTTGAGAGATGTACAAGGTAGAAGAGGAATATATGACTTTAAGGTTGTATGTGATGATACAAATAATACTGGTGAGGTTATCGATAGAAATGAATTCGTTGGAGATATCTTCATTCAGCCTGCAAGATCAATCAACTTCATTCAACTCAACTTTGTTGCAGTTCGTACTGGTGTTGATTTCAATGAAATTGTTGGTGCAGTTTAATATAAATAGATAAAAATAGGAGATAATAAATGGCATTCAACATAGAACAATTCAAATCAAACTTTGGAGATGGTGGGGCACGTCCTAACCTCTTCAAAGTGAGACTAAACTTTCCGAATACAGTCGGGCAGATTGCATCATCTGGTGCGTTTATGATTAGAGCAGCACAGATTCCTTCATCTACCATTGCACAGGTGGATGTACCATATTTTGGTAGACAGGTAAGAGTTGCTGGAAACAGAACATTCGAACCGTGGACAGTGACAGTATTAAATTCAGAAGATTTCGATGTCAGAAATGCACTCGAAAGATGGATGAATACTATTAATTCACACAGAAACAACAGTGGTGCTGCCACAACTGGTGAATATAAAGCAAACGCATATGTAGACCATTATGGTAAAAGCGGCGATGGTGCAAAGATTGCTGAATATGAATTTGTAGGATTGTTCCCAACAGAACTTTCTACTGTCGAATTGGCATGGGATTCTAACGATGTTATCGAAGAATTTACTTGTACATTCGCATTTGATTACTGGCAGCATGCCGGTGTCGTGACTACATAATTAACGTAAAAGTTATTGGAATTATAATATGGAAGTGAAATTATTTGGGTTTACCCTACTAAAAACGGCTGAAGAAAACAAAGAGCTTAAGTCATTCGTACCCCCTGAGAGTATGAATGACGATGGCTCTTTGACAGTTTCTTCAAATTTTTATTCTACATCATTCAATTTGGAAAACAATGCAAAAAGTGACCATGAACTTATTGATAGATATCGTGATATGTCTATCCACCCAGAAGTTGAAATTGCGTTAGACGATATTGTTTCGGAAGCAATTGTCAATGAAGCTGATGAAAATCCCGTAAAATTACTACTTAAAAATGTAAATCAATCTTCTGCAGTTAAAAAAGCATTGCAAGAAGAGTTCGATAATGTATTGCGTCTGTTAAATTTTAACAGAAATGGCTATGAAATTTTTAGAAGTTGGTACATTGACGGAAGACAATACTGGCATATCATTATTAATCCTAATAAGGTAAAAGATGGTATCCAAGAATTAAGAAGAATTGATCCTAGAAAGATCAAAAAAGTAAAACAAATCGAAAAAGACACCAAAACACAAGGAAAACTTGTGAAAAAGGTGAATGAATATTACATATATAATGAAAAAGGACTCTCCAATGGCGATAAAACTACTGGAATACCTATTTCACAAGATTCTATTGCACATGTCACTTCTGGACTTAAAGATGCAAAAAGACAATATGTAATTGGACATTTACACAAAGCAATTAAAGCTCTAAATCAATTACAAATGGTTGAAGACTCTGTAGTTATTTATAGATGGACTAGAGCACCAGAGAGAAGAGTTTTCTATATTGATGTCGGAAACCTTCCGAAGATGAAAGCAGAACAATATATTGCTGACATCATGAATAGATACAAAAATAAAGTTGCATATGATGCTGCAACTGGCGAAGTGAAAGATGATAGACGCCATATGTCAATGTTAGAAGACTTCTGGTTCCCTAGAAGAGAGGGTGGTAGAGGTACAGAGATCGAAACATTGCCTGGCGGATCGAACTTAGGTGAAATGGATGATGTACTATATTTTCAAAAGAAATTATATAAATCATTGAACGTTCCTATCTCTAGATTAGAACCAGAACAGTCTTTGGCATTGGGCCGAGCAACTGAGATAAATAGAGATGAATATAAATTTAATAGATTTATTGTAAGAATTAGAAATCAATTCTCCGAATTGTTTATGGATTTGTTGAAAAAACAAATGATTTTGAAAGGAATTATAACTCCAGAAGAATGGAAAACGATTTCACAAGAAATTATTTTCGATTTTACGCAAGATTCTTACTATTCTGAAATTAAAAATACTGAGATGATTAGAGACAGAGTTGCTCTATTATCTGAAATGACTGACTATATGGGTAAATATTACTCACACCAATGGGTACAAAGAAATATTTTGAAGTTCTCTGATGAAGAAATAAATGACATGCGAAAAGAAATTGTTGCAGAACAGAAAGATGAAATCTTTGGCCAAACTGAGAATGAAGAAGATGAGGACTTTTAAAAATGACTGAAGAGAATGAAAATATAAATAATAAGTATTTAGATATAGTGGATGATTCAATTCTGGGCCATGGCGCCACAGTTGCAGATAATATCAATGCTATTCTAAGAGATAAAATTGGAATCGAAATTGACGATTACAAAAAGGAATTTGCTAATGACATGTTCCATGGTGATGATGAAGAATATGAAATTGAAACTGCTGAATCCGAAGAAGGAATTGAATCTGATTCGGAGGAAGAAGAAACAGAAAACGAAGAGGCCTAAAAATGTTAAGTTTTAACGAATTTCTAGAAGAAGATCTTGACGAAGCAGTCAAGAGAAAAGTTGTTGTCCGTGGCGGCAAACGAAAAGTGAAATTCAAAACTAACAGAGATGGCTACAAAGTCGTTGGTAAAAAAGAAATTAGAATTAGTCCTACGGATGCAAAAAAGATGAGTATCAGAAATACCAAATCTGCTAGAAAAAGAAAAGGTAAAGTAAACATCTCAAATATTCGTAGGAAAAGATCTATGGTAAAAAGGACGGGCTTAGGATGAAACTAATTACAGAAGTAGTAGAAGACATTTTAGTAGAACAAAAAGGAAAAGACCTTTATATTGAGGGCGTTTTCTTGCAATCTAATATTCAAAACAGAAATGGTAGAGAATATCCTTCCGAAGTCATGGATAGAGAAGTACAAAGATATACTGAGAACTATATCGATAAGAACAGGGCGTTTGGTGAGTTAGGACACCCAGACGGTCCTTCAATAAATTTGGAAAGAGTTTCACATATGATCAAATCTCTCAAAAAAGAGGGAAACAATTATGTTGGTAAAGCCAAGATCATGACAGAGACTCCGTATGGTGCTATAGTGGCAAACCTAATTAAAGAGGGTGCATCTTTAGGTGTTTCTTCTAGGGGTATGGGTAGTGTGAAGCAGTCACAAGGTAAAAATGTCGTACAAGACGATTTCTATCTAGCAACTGCAGCCGATATTGTTGCAGACCCAAGCGCACCAGATGCGTTTGTAAACGGTATTATGGAAGGCAAAGAGTGGGTTTGGAATAACGGTGCAATTAAAGAGTTTGAGATATCTCAATACGAAAAACAATTGCAAGAGGCAAATAGAAAACAGATTGAAGAAGTTAAACTCAATCTTTTCAAAAATTTCATGTCAAAATTGTAAATATTATAAATAAATATAAATTAAACTCGTAGGAGAAATAAAAATGGAAAAAGTAGAAAATCAAGAGATTATCGAAGATACTGTTACCGATGAGACAACAGAAGTAGTAGAAGCAACTGAAGAGGTTGTAGAGACTGTAGAAACTGAAGAAGTTTCTGAAGAGACTGCTGAAGCTGTTGAAGAAGAAGTAGAAGTATCTGAGGAATCAGAAGAGTCTATGGAAGAAGCTAAAAAGGTTTCTGAAATGGATGATGAAGATGAAGAAGAGATGAATGCTTCTTATGATAAAAAGAAGAAGAAAATGAACGCTTCTTACAAAGTTAAAGCAGAAGACGTTGATGTTAAAGAAGACATCGATGCCATGCTACAAGGTCAAGACCTTTCCGAAGAATTCCAATCGCAAGTTACAACAATTTTTGAAGCAGCGGTAGTCACAAAAGTCAACGAAAAGTTGGAAGAAATTTATGCTGATTACGAAACTGAGCTTCAAGAAAACGTTGCAGAAATTCGTCAAGAATTATCTGAAAAAGTTGATGAGTATTTGTCATACGTTGCAAAAGAGTATGTTGCTGAAAACAAACTCGCAATTCAAACAGGTCTCAAACTAGATATCATGGAGAACTTTATGAATGGTCTGAAGAAGGTCTTTGAGGAAAACTATGTTGATGTTCCAGAAGAAAAAGTTGACTTGTATGGTGAAGCATTGACTTCATTAGACGAAAAAGAAAGCAAGTTGAACGAGCAATTTGAAAAGAATATCAAACTAACTAAAAAACTTGAAGAACTTGAGAAAGAAATTATCTTGAAAGATGTAACAGAAGGACTTACAGTTTCACAAAGTGAAAAAGTTCGTTCTTTGAGCGAAAGCCTTGAGTATACAACTCAAGAAGACATGATGAACAAAGTTACATTGATCAGAGACAACTATTTTCCATCTGAAACAATCGTAGAAAGCGTAGTACTTGATGAAAGTGCATTAGAAACTTCTGTAGAAGATTCGCCAGTGGTTCAAGAGGAAAATAAATTTCAATCTGTGATGGATATTTACGCTAAAGCACTAAATAGACCTAAAGATTAAAATTTTATAAATATAATAGAGATAACATAATTAAAATCTACTAAGGAGAAAAAAATGCACGACTTTAATGAAAATCATATTCAGGAGTTGAAAGAAAAGTGGAAGCCAGTGCTTGAGCATCCTGATCAAGCTGAAATTACTGATCCATACAGAAAAGCGGTAACTGCCGTTCTTTTGGAAAATACTGAAAACGCTACTCGTCAAGAAAACGCAATGGGCCGTGAGTCTATGAGTGTTCTTAACGAAGCACCAGCAAACGTTGCACCAACTGCAGCTGCATCTGGAAATCTTCAGTATTCTGACCCTGTTGTAATCTCAATGATTCGCAGAACAATGCCACAATTGATGGCATATGAACTCGTAGGCGTTCAGCCAATGACTGGCCCAACAGGCTTGATCTTTGCAATGCGCTCACGTTATACATCACAAACTGGTACAGAAGCATTCTTCAACGAAGCTAACACAGTACATTCTGGTGATGATGCTACATCACACGCTGGAACAGATCCATTTGCAGGCGCGGTTATTGCTTCTAACGCATTGGATGAGTCAGGTTCAACATATGCAACTGGTGGCCCAGGCTCAACAGCTGAGGGTGAAAAGTTGGGTGATGGTTCCGCGATGACTTCAGACGGACACTTCAACCAAATGGCATTCTCAATTGAGAGAGTTTCAGTAACTGCAAAAACCAGAGCGTTGAAAGCAGAATACACAATGGAACTTTCACAAGACTTGAAAGCTGTCCATGGTCTAGATGCAGAATCAGAATTGTCAACAATTCTTTCTACAGAGATCACTGCAGAAATCAACCGCGAAGTTCTTAGAACTCTTTATGCACAAGCAAAACTTGGCGCACAAACACAAGTAACAAACACAGGTATCTTTGACTTGACAACAGACGCAGACGGTCGTTGGTCAGTTGAGAAGTACAAAGGACTTATGTTCCACATCGAGCGTGAAGCAAACCTTATTGCTAAAGAAACACGTAGAGGAAAAGCGAACACAATCGTATGTTCTTCTGATGTTGCTTCAGCACTTGCAATGTCTGGTGTACTTGATTACAACCCACAAATGGATACAGCTTTGACTGTAGACGATACTGGCCAAACATTCGCTGGTGTACTTAACAAGAAATATAAAGTCTTCATCGACCCTTATTTCTCAGCAGCAGGCGCATATGACTTTGCAATGGTTGGCTATCGTGGTAATTCACCATACGATGCTGGTTATTTCTATTGCCCATATGTACCAATGCAAATGGTACGCGCTGTTGGCGAAAACACATTCCAACCAAAAATCGGTTTCAAAACACGCTACGGCATGGTTGCAAACCCATTTGCTGGTGGAGCACGTGCCAACCAGTATTACAGAATCTTTAGAGTGGACAACATCAACTCTATCTAATCTGCTAGATAACAATAATAATAAAAAACGCAGAAATTTGGGGGGTTTAATACCCCCCTTTTTTTATGACTAAATAGTAGGTAACAAGGAGAATATATTGTGGACGTAAGTACTCAAAATCCAAATTATCTAAACACCCAGACGTTTAGTTTTTCTACTAATACATGTCCATCTCTTACAGATTATGTTCAGTCTGTAAGCATTCCTGGCGTGACATTGGGAGAAGCCGCAGTAGAGACACCATTTGTAAAAAGACCAGAGCCAGGCGATAAACTGATATATTCAGTATTGTCTGTTGGATTTCTAGTAGACGAAGAAATGAAAAATTGGTTAGAAATTTACAATTGGCTTACTGCATTAGGATTTCCAGACAACTTTCAACAATATGGGAATTTTACCAATGCAAAACGACTTGCATTGACGGATGTGTTTTCAGATCTGATTCTACTCATATATAATAATCAATCGATACCTATCCTAAAATTTACATTTAAAGATGCATTTCCTATAGCAGTAGGAGATTTACCTCTTTCTTCTGCAGAGACAGGAAGTGTCGCACCTCTTTCTACTGCTGACTTTATGTACAGAAGTTATGATATTGAAACTTTATAATACTACGTGGAGAACATTATGGACGAAAAGTATTCGGTTAAACTGGCTGAATTGACTCAAGAATCTGAAAAAGATATAAAGATAGATTTTCTAAAATTAACAGAAGAACTCGCTCACAATCAAAACTTGATTGGGAAATGGATGACTTATCAGCAGGTTTGGGAAACAAAATATCAATTCTTAGATTTAGAGTATAGACAGTTATTGGCATCCAAGACAAAATACTATACTGGTAAAATGTCAGAAGATGAAATTATTTCCAAGGGTTGGGGAATAGAAGGTACTAAAATACTCAAGGCAGATCTCAATATTTGGGTAGATGATGATAATGATATGATTAAAGCAAAGAAGAAAATGTTAATATTGAAGCAAATCATTACTATAATTGATAAGACAATAGATATTCTGGTCGATCAGAAAAAATGGACAATCAAGAATTTCATAGACTATAAGAAGTGGCTTGAAGGAAATTAATGAGTAAATTTTATGTTTCTAAATTAAATGAAGTCTATGTGCAAGTAGACTCGCCAGAACTTTTTATGTTGAAAGAGCTTGTAGATTATTTTACATTCAAAGTGCCTGGCGCTGAATTTATGCCGTCGTATAAAAACAAATATTGGGATGGAAAGATTAGACTTTTCAATCCTATGAACTGCAAGTTATATCTAGGGCTAGTAAGTCAGTTAAAATTCTTCTGTGAAAAAAATGATTATGAAATAGTATATGATGAAGATTTAAAAGACCAAGAATTTACTCCAAAAGATTTAGAATCTTTGGCCAAGTATATAAATCCGCACAGTCAAGGCAAACCAATCTCTTATAGAGATTATCAACTAGACGCCATATATCACGCCATCAAAAAGAACAGAACTCTTTTGCTATCGCCCACAGCATCAGGCAAATCTTTAATCATATATACACTAGTTCGCTTTTATAATATGCACCCAGAAGTGAAAAACAAGAAAATATTAATAATCGTTCCTACAACATCACTAGTTGCTCAGATGTATGGCGACTTCAAAGATTATGGATGGAACGTAGAAAAATACTGTCATAAGATTTTTGCAGGGCAAGATAAACATTCAGATAAGAAAGTTATCATTTCCACGTGGCAGTCTATATACAAAATGCCAAGAGAATATTGGGATCAGTTTGGAGTAGTTATTGGAGATGAGTGTCATTTATTCAAAGCAAACTCTCTCAATAAAATTATGGACAGATTAACTGACTGCAGATTTAGATTCGGAACAACTGGAACATTAGATGGAACAAAGACGCACAAGCTTGTATTGACAGGAATGTTTGGCGAAGCAAAACAGGTTACATCTACTAGAAAGTTGATTGACAATAAAACTCTTGCCGATTTTAAGATTCAATGTTTAGTTTTAAAATATTCTGAAGAAACTTGCAAAGAAATTAAAAAGATGAAATATGCTGATGAGGTAGAATATATCGTCACTAATCCAAGGAGAAATGAATTTATTAAAAACTTGACATTAGACTTAAAAGGTAATACACTAGTACTTTACAATTTTGTAGAGAAACATGGAATTCCATTACATAAGTTAATATCAGATCACGCACAAGAAGGTAGAAAAGTTTTCTTCGTATCTGGTGGAGTTGATACAGAAACCAGAGAGGCAATCCGAGCCACAACAGAAACCGAAGACAATGCAATTATTGTCGCTTCATATGGAACCTTTTCAACAGGCATAAATATAAGGAACTTGCATAATGTTGTATTCACTTCTCCTTCTAAAAGTAGGATAAGAAACTTACAGTCTATTGGTAGAGGATTAAGAAAGGGAAATAACAAAACTTCAGCTATCTTATATGATATCGCAGATGATATGAGACATAAGAATTATATGAATTTTGCTATACGGCATTTTTATGAACGCATAAATATTTACAATGAAGAGAAGTTTTCTTTTAAAATTAATGAACTCAAACTTTACGGTTAGGAAAATACATGAACGACTTTAAACTTTTAAGACTTACAACAAAAGAAGTTATTATATGTAAAGCCTATGCGAATGAAAAAGATAAAAACAAAGTAGTATTGCACGACCCCTTTGAAATCAAATCGTTTATGAATCCCAGTACTGGAGATTTTAATTCTACACTAATAGATTGGTTGCAATATAGCTCAGATAGTTTCGTTGAGATTGAGGCGTTCAATGTCTTAACGATCAGCACTCCTGCTTCTGATATCATAGATCATTACGAAAAGATATTGAAAAGAAGAGAGGCTCTGCTCGAAGAGGGCGCAGAAGAATTCAATCAGACAAACGCTCCAGCCGCAACAGACATAGAAGAAGACGGAGAGTATTCTATTGAAGACATGATGAAGATGTTAGGTAATAATAAAGTATATCATTAAGGGTCCACATACCCATTGTAACAAAAGATTCGCACTCTGTCAATAAGAAAAAATAATTATTTTGTATTGACAGACAAATATTTTTATGATATTATCTATGTAATTGAATTGAGGAATTAATATGGCTAAAAAACCAACAAGAAATCACTATGTAGACAACAAAAAGTTGTTAGTAGAGATGACCAAGTATAAAGAGTCAGTAGAGACTGCAAAAGCATCAGATACAGAACGACCTAGAGTACCTAACTACATAGGGGAATGTATCATGAAGATTGCACAACATCTCTCATACAAACCCAATTTTATCAACTATACATATAAAGAAGAAATGATCTCAGATGGTATTGAGAATTGTCTTTTATACATTGATAATTTCAACCCAGAGAAATCTAAGAATCCATTTGCATATTTTACGCAGATTATCTATTATGCCTTCATCCGAAGGATACAGAAAGAGAAAAAGCAGACATATGTTAAGTATAAGGCCTTGGAGAATCAAGAACTGATTGACGAAATCATGCAAGGCCCTAACGGCACTCCTGTGAAGAATAATTTTATGGAATTCTTGCAGAGTAATATGGATGATTTTCTTGCAGATTTTGAAGAGACTCAACGAAAGAAAAAAGAGAAAGCAAAAGAGAAAAGAGACAACAAGGAACCTTCATGAAAATTGCCCTAATAACTGACACTCATTTTGGGGCAAGGGGAGACTCTGCTTTATTTCATGAGTATTTTATGAAATTCTATGATAATATCTTTTTTCCATATCTAGAAGAAAATGAAATAACCACTGTAATTCATCTTGGAGATGTTACTGATCGACGCAAGTTTATCAATTATAACATTTTGGATGGATTGAAGATTGGCTTTATAGAGAAGATGCGTAAGTATGACACTCATTTTATTGTTGGTAATCATGATGTGTATTATAAGAACACAAACCGTATTAACTCTATGGAACAGCTTTTCGGTGATGATTTCAAGGTTTATACAGAAGCCACTACTATTAATACTGGTGGGATTGATGTGTGTCTTGTTCCTTGGATAAATTCTGATAATTTAAACCAAACTACCAAACATCTGAAAAAAACAAAAGCAACTGTTGCTCTAGGACATCTGGAGTTGAATGGATTTGAAATGATGCGTGGTATCAAGTGTGAAGCTGGTATGGATATTAAATTGTTTAAGAAGTTTGATTTAACTTGTTCTGGACATTTTCATACAAAATCAAATCAAGGTAATATTCATTATTTGGGTTCTCCATATGAAATGTACTGGAATGACTGTAATGATGCCAAAGGATTTCATATTTTAGATACAGAAACTTTAGAACTAGACTTTATCAAGAATCCTCATCAATTGTTTCATAAAATCTTTTATGACGAAACTAGAGAATATAAACTTTCCTCATTTGCTAACAAATACATTAAAGTTGTCGTTACAAATAAAACAGATCAGTATAAGTTTGATGTGTTTGTGGATTCTTTATATAAGGCCGGTGTAGCAGATTTGTCCATTGTGGATGAAACTGATTTTGAGTTTGAAGAGCAAAGTGATGTGGATACTACAAAGGATACTATGTCTTTACTTACTAGTTACATCGACAATTATGAAATTGATGTAGATAAAAATAAATTGAAAAGCATTATGCAAGACTTGTATGTCTCTGCTATGCGAGGTGAATAATGATAGAATTTCAGACAATCAAGTGGAAGAATTTTCTTTCCACTGGTAATTACTTTACAGAAGTGCAGCTTAACAAATCATCATCTACATTGATTGTAGGTGAGAATGGTGCTGGTAAATCTACAATATTAGATGCATTGACATTTGGATTATTTGGAAAATCTTTTAGAAAGATCAACAAACCTCAGCTAGTCAACTCTATTAACAGTAAAGATACGGTAATTGAAATTACTTTTACTATTGGTAAAAAGAACTATCTTGTCCGCCGCGGAATCAAACCAAATATTTTTGAAATATGGGTAGATGGTAAGATGTTGGATCAAGACTCTAAGATTAGAGACAGCCAATTATACCTAGAAGAGACTATTCTCAAACTGAATTACAAATCCTTCACACAGACAGTAATATTAGGTAGTGCTACATTTGTTCCATTCATGCAACTATCTGCAAATGATAGAAGAGATATTATTGAAGATATTTTAGATATTAAAATCTTTTCATCGATGAATGAGATTCTAAAGGCCAAGATGGCAATGATGAAAGAATCAATGTCTGACAATGAAAAGAATAGAGAAGTACAAGACTACAAAATAGAATTGCAAGAAAGAAGTATCGAAGAGGCAAAATCTACCAAAAAAACTGCTATCAATACCTTTAAGAA
>Ga0257114_1000711_pt1 | contig 25367 bp, 20 predicted proteins | sample SI112_10mmetaG_FD_190149 | JGI IMG/M metagenome (GOLD analysis project Ga0257114, IMG submission 190149) | Marine microbial communities from Saanich Inlet, British Columbia, Canada - SI112_10m | ecosystem: Environmental > Aquatic > Marine > Inlet | place: Canada: British Columbia | collected...
CTAACCACTACTAAAAAACACCCAAAAAACCCAAAAAAAAACTTTTTTTTATTATTTTACATTTTTTTACTTTTTACCACTTATCTCTTTTTTTTTCTAGTTCCCCCTCTTCTTTTCGCGCCTAATAATCTCAAATAAAAAAAGGTGAAAAAAAGTAATAGACGGTGTTAGTGGAAAATTGGTGAGCTTACCGCTGTTGCACCCGGTTCTGCGAGGCAGTGAGTGACAGGCAGACGACTGCCCTCACAAAACCACTCCTTTGATGGTCTTACCGAACCAAAGGCGACTTCGCTGACGTTAGCTCGAAAATATGGCATTGTTTTATAAATTAAAATATATTTTTTTGGTGGGACTCCCAGACGCAGTTGCGACTTCAACCAAAGTTTTCAGAGTTTCCAGTTGAGCTCAATCGGCAGTTATGGTTGCTCCTGAGGCTCGGTACACCTCAATCACCCTCACTGGGAGAGCATCCCTTATATGTAAAGAGTTCCAAGGCCGGCAAGCCAGACGCCAAGAAACTCACCACGAACTTCTAGAAAAGCAAGTTCGTGTCACATAAGGGCAATAACCGGGCTAGAGTCCGAGTGGTGTACAGCCACCCGCCTAACTGCCTAACGGACAAATCGTACACTTAAGTGCCAACTCATCCTCGTCGGATAACTCTTTGACTTTCAGTACCCGTTTTTACACAACATAGACCGGTCGGCATAAAGCACTATTGGTCATGGTGTCTTATTTTTGTAAACTAAGAACCAGCGGGCGCAACCCGCGCAGATGTTAGAGAACCATGATGGCTCTCAGCCACATCTTTCAATTTAATGATTAAATTTCTAATCAATTTTAGTTTATACTAACAAACTAGTTATATTTTATTTTATATTTTTTTATAAATTTATTTTTTATTTTTGAAAGATTTATAAAAAAAAGATTTTTTTATTTTTTTATTTTTTTATTTTTTTATTTTTTTATTTTTTTTTAGTTATACAAATCATCATCTTCGTATTCTTTCAATGCCGCCTCACGCTCTATCTCATGCTCTTTCGGAGTGGTCTCACACCCTGTCTCCCAGTCTCTCTCATGTTCTTCCAATGCACGACCACATCTCTCATCCCACGATGGTTCTAGAAACACCTCTTTGTCTTCCCCAAGAAGAAGACATCTTTCCATGTGTTCGGTCGGCACGAGCCAACATACGGCTTCTTCTGGTTGCTCTCTTGCAACCAGCTCTGCCACAATTGGCGTGCTTTCATTCCGAAGAATCTCCAAAAGAGCATGTAGAATCTCACGGTGCTCAAGTGGTCGGCTTTTTCGCTTCTTTCCAGTGATGTTTTTGGTTGCCAAATTCTCTTCTGTCATTTTGGCACTTAGCACATAAAAATATTAATTGAATTTAAAAAAATCAATTTTATTTTATAGTAGCAAACTACTTATATTTTAACTATAGAACCATCTTTATATAATCCAATTATTGTGTGTGTTTCATTATCTAATAATACATTTTCGCGTGTTTTATAGTAAAGAATGTTATTTATATATACTTTTACAACTTCAATTGTATCTTCTAAATCAGCATCTTCTTCTTCTAGTTTTTCTGCTTTTTTTGGGCGACCTCTACCCCGTTTTAGATTTAATGTAACATCTTTACTATCTAAATTAATATTCATTATTGGATGAGTTAAATTATGTTCTTTTAAGCTATCTATTACGTATTTTATATCATAATTCATTTTTTTTACAAATTTTAAATAATCCATTTCTTTTTTACCCTCACTTGTTTTGAAATTCCCTATTCCACATTTTTGTCTTTCAAAAATATTTCCATACTTTAATTTTGAACAAGGTTTACAATATCCATCTTTTATTTTTTTATTACATTGAGTATACAATCCATGATTAAAAACAACGCCTTTACAACAATCGTAATTTATTTCACCACAAAAAGGCAAAATTATTTTTTCTTTGGATAATTCAGGTTCTTTATAAGAATTTTCATCAATAAATTTTTGTATTACAACAGTGTCTATGCTATAAAATTCTGAAATTATTTCTATAGCATCAGTTACGCGCATAATTTATATATAAAAAAAAAATGATATATTTTTTTTCAATTTTATTTTAGATTATAATTACCCAAATATAATAATAAAAAATGTTTGTTTGCCATGAATGCGATCAAGTGATTAGTGGGAAAATATTTATGGCAAATGATTATTCATTTTGCTCATGTAATCATAGAAATAATTATTTAAAAATTTTTAATTATTTTAATAATAAAAAAATGAAAAAAACAACAAGTTTGACTAATATTAATAGTATAAATAATACTTCTACCAAACCAATTCTAGATAAAAATGAATTTGAAAAAAAAGAACCAGAAAGAAGTAATTTTGATATTTATCAAGCATATAATTTCTTAAAAATAAAAAAAAATAGAATTTGTAGTATTGAAATATTTAAAATGTTTTTAGATATATTCTAATTAATTTACTATTTTATATACACCATCAATAACTTGATATTTTGCATAAATACCAGGATCAATTTTATTATTTAATACATCCTCAGTAACATAAACATTTTCTACATCATCAATATAATATAGAATACCATTAATTTCTTGCAATGTTACAACCACTTTTTTAACTTCATCTACAAGTTCTTCACATATAACACCGTGAGGTCTATTTTTGTCATGTGTTCCACAATAACAATTACCTTCTCGGCGTTTACGCGTACATTGTTCACCATTTGCTCTCTTTGCTTTACATCTGGTCCATTGAGGAACATGTGTTTTAATTCTTTTTCTTTTAGTAAAATCGTCTTTAGTAAATTTTAAATTATCAAAATCATAAATAAATTCCAAAAGTTCCCCCTTTGTTTTAGTATCTATTTTTTCATTATCATCAATCCATTCTTTTATGCTAGATTTAAAATTATTTACATATACAGATACTTTGCTTTCTAATTTTTTTTCCATTGTTAACGTTTATTTACAAATCATTATTTCAAATGTTTAAATCAATTTTAAATATATTTTTTTATCGTAATAATTTACATTTTATATTTTTTAATTTGCTATGCATATCTTTTATTATATTAATTGTTTGTTCATGTGAAATACATGGTATATTATTAATAAATATAATTATATCATTTTTTCGTAAACCCTGTTTAAAGCATTCATCCTTTTTATTTACATTAATAATTTTTACACCATATGGAATATTTGTTTTAATTGTAATCCCAGGATGTGTATTTAAATTTTTAAAATCTATATTCAGAACGTGTTCACTCTGGCATACAATACGACGAAGAAGAGGAGCACCAAGGGCTAGCTGAATAAGCTCTTCGAGAACTTCATCACTCTCATGTAAATCTTTTTTTGTAATATCATTATTTATATCTTTAATTGAATGTTTATTTACCATATCAAATTCATTATCAAATTTTAATTCACTCAAAAATGTTTTACATAAGGGGCAAGTTGCGCCTCCGAATTTACACCATTTAATTATACAAGAATAACAAAAATGATGCATACAATTGGGTACGCAGCTTTTTTTTATTACATTAAAACATATAGCACATTCCATTTTATATTTATAAATATATTTATCTTTAATAAATATAAAAAAACCATAAAAAAAATTGATAAAATTTCATAAATATTTACTATTTTTTACTGAATAGAAAATGCTTATATTTATCAAAATATTTTTGAAAAAAATATTTCCAAATGATATTGCTGAATATATATTTGATATATTTATTAATGATTATATCAAATATAATTTATATGGAAAAATGTTTCATCTTGAAAATGTTTCAGCTGCTTTTATTAATAAATTTAACAGTGAAAAAGTAGACAGTATATATTTAAACGATTATAGTATGATAAATAATATATTACTTTCATGTCAATCTATATTTCAACACTATGATATAATAAAAAATTGCAATATAGAAAATGAGTTAAACCTATATTTTAAAGAGTTAGCAAATTCTATTATTACAGTAAATAATATAATACTAATACATTCAAACAATGAAAAACATTTACCTATAGCAAATTACGGTATAATTTTATCAAAAAAACTAGATAAAATTATATCAAAATTTTAATTATAAAAAATATAATGTAAAAAATTTTTCATTGAATTTGCTGAATGTATATTTTTAATATACCAATCATAGCAATTTATTGACATAATTTCCCACTGTTCTGCATTAATACTATTTATTTTTTCTTTTAATTCATCAGGATTATTAATTTTTAAATAATGAACATTTTCAATAGGCGGATCCATATACGAATCAATACATACATCAGGGGTTATTAATGGAACAGTACCTAATCCCATTAATTCTACTTCTCTATGACATTTACAACCGTATCCACGCAAACACAGCCCATATTTAGAATTTGATAATTTTTCTAAATATTCTTCTTGTGAAAATTTATGTTGTGTTCCTTGTGTGCAATGATAACTATCTAATACATTTTCCCATGCTATATTGTTATTTCTGAATTTATTTTGAACATTATTTTCAATATTTCCAATGAATATTGAATCTAAAGTTCTTTCAGAAAATATTTTTCTTTTATTATTAATCAAAAATTTTTCATAAATAAATGGTCTCCGAGGCCAAAAAATCCATGGAGCAACATTAACATAATTTGATAATTTATTTCCTTCTTTTTTAATATCTAAATTTCCAATAAGGACTAAAGAATAGTTTAGTAAATCATTTGAAACCCATTCTTCTGTTGGGCGATCATATAAAACAATATGATTTCCTAATAAACAATAATTATTATCAATTAAATTTATTTCTACATCACTATTATTTTTTTTTAATAATAAAGCTAATTCTCTAAAACTATCATTTTTATGATTCCATATACCTAATCGAGGCTGTTTTGGAATATATATTTTCCAACTATTGTGGATTATACGGTCAATAATAAGCAATTCTTTGTAACATTTTAATTTTCGTAATGCACTAATAAAAATAGCATTAATTTGTGCAAATCTATTATCTGTAAAATGTGTATGTAAAAATATTAAAGGATTATTATTGATATTTATTTTAGTATTTTTAATATTAATTTTATTAATTTCTAATTGTGGATTTTCTCCAACAAGTATTCTCCAGGGCATATAATTTATTTCTTCACCAAATTCTTGATAACTATATTTTTTTGCAAGATCTTCAATAGATGCCTGATCATGATATCTAGATGTTTTTGTAAATTCTATCCAATCATCAGGAACGTTTTTATTTTTTGTCCATAAACAGCCCCCATTATAAAAACCGACTTCATCAGTATTAGATTTTTTTGTAAAATGAGGAGAAATAGCAATATCTTTAGTTTTGTCAATATTATCAATTGGATTAAAAAAAAATATATCACTATCTAAAAATAAAGTATCAGATTCTGTTTTTAAAGCAAATTTAATAACTTCTGCTTTTTGCATTTGAAATTCATCCCATATTCCTTCATAAACCATTAATTGTCGATTTTTGTTTGAATATTTATTTAAGCATATATTTAAAATCAAATTTAATTGTAATTTAGGAATTAAATTTATTATTGCATCGTATGTTTTATCATCTACAAAACCATATACATTTATGTTTTTATGATGGAGTGATAATGATAATAACATTCCAATTAATTCATGACAAGAATTATATGTTGAAATAAAACAAATACTATTTGGAAACATTTTAATAATATAAAAAATAAATTTATGTTTATATTATTAAAACTTATTTATACTTAAAATAAATCTACAAAACAATATTTAAGATGTTTGCTGTATATTCTAAAATATTATTATAATTTAAAATATCTTTAACAAAAGTATTATTATTTTTAATGATTTGTGTTTGTTGTTCAATAGGAATTCTATTTTCTAATTCTTCATATAAATCATCTAATTCATTAATATTATTAAAAGAATAATAATTATGTTTATCTTTCAATAAATAATAATAAAATTCTTCATAATCTGAATTTTTTTTTATTACCAAAGAATTTGTAGCTAATAATAGTCGCATTCTATCACTAATAGAATGACCACTATCTAAATATAACACATATTTATAATTCAATGATTCTTTAAATGGTACAAAAAAATTATACAAAATATTATTTTGTATATAATATTCTTTTAATTCTTGTGTCATTTTTTTAGTATTATCTTCTTCACAGTATAGAACTCCTTTATATTTTTCAGGATTAGATATACACTTATCATAAAATTCTTGTCTTACTTTTTTTGAAACACCACCAGAAAAATATACTTTATTTATCTTAGAATTATAATCATGATATTTCGATAATTCATTTAAATATACAGTTTGTTCTTCGAAAGTATTAAAAGTTTTATTTTCACTAATAATTACATCATCATTTAAAAATCTAAAATTTGGTAATAAAAAAAAATTTTTATTTTTTTCTCTACAAAAGTTAAACATTCCTTCTTTTGGAAGATCACCTATATTAATATTAATAATTCCATCTTTAATTGTATATTTATTAAGAGTATCAGATATTAATTTTATATAATTTTCTTTTCGCTTTGGATAAAAAAATCCCCTATGACTTTGTAATATTTCCTTAATTTCATTATTTTTTATAACTATTGTCAAAATACACGTATCAATATGATGCATTTTGATTTTAGCAAATTTTTCTTTATAACTTTCTTGCTGTTTTAAAATTTCTTTAAAAGCAGATTTATCTACACTTGCTTTATATCTTGATTTTTGCTCTATTTCTATAGACATTTTAAATATAATAATTAAATTATTATATTTAAATTATTATTTACTTATTAATTTATTTTTTTTGCTTATTTAAATATTTCATTATTAATAATTTATGTCGATTTGCCATATCATGTGTTTCTTGCCTTAATTTAGAAACGTTTTTTGAAAAAGTTTCATTATTTTTTCCTACGAATTTTGGATCATTATTAATATCATACCGTGGTTTACCTCCATTATTTTCTGCAAAATGATTATGTAATGGATATAAATAATCTGGATAATAAACCATATTATACCAATCATCACAGCACCAATTCTTTATTTCTATTGGAAAATACCAACCAAATATTTCCATGTGTTTTCTAGAAACAAATGACTGAGTCAAAATTCTATTATTATTATTTATAGGACCAGTCAATCCCAAATTATTATTTTTTTGTAAAGTTTTAATTGAATCATTTGTCCAACCAGAAGTTTTAAATACAATATCATCTCCACATTGATAAAAATAATCATAATTTTCCTGAAATGCTTTTTCAAATAATATATTCCACATCAATGTCGCATGGCCTTTTTTAACTTTATTATTATCAAAAACAATGAACTCAAATTCAACATTAGGAAAAGCTTTTGAAAAATTTTTTATATATTCTTGTTCATAAATTTTATCAAAAATTCTATCATCTTCATCTATACCAATATAAAATTTATATTTATATTCTTTATCTTGTGTAAGCAAAAAACTTTTTAATGTCATATTGTATAAATAACTATCTTTTATGTTTTCCCATTCGTCTCTTTTATTACTTGTAGTTAAAATTAATAATGCTATTTTAAAATTACTCATAATAATATAATTAATTTTTTTTATTAATATACTTTTTATAAATTTATTCTTTTAAAATCTTTAAAAAAGTATTTTTATGATTTCTTTCTAAAAATAAATCAAATAAAGCCAAGCCAATAAACCAAATTATAATTGGTAAATAATATGAAATTGGAATATCAAAAAAGTGCCCAATTAATCTACCGACAATACAAATGAATGCAATAAAACATATTATCAATATTGTTTTATTCATAATTTATTATTTATATATTTATATATTTTATTTAATTTTTTTTAACTACAAGAGATGATGATTCTTTTACGGGTCTATTATCAAATATAAATTTACCTAAATCTTCATTATCAATTTCTGGGTTATTTTCAAAATAGCTACCTAATACTGTCAATAAATAATTTTTATTAATAGATCCTTTTGTTTTAACTTTCTTATGTATAACCTTTCCGTTATTAATATCAAATTCATCTATTTCATTAGTTTCCATAAATTGAATTAATTTTGTTTCAATTTGCTTTTTTTTATTTCTAAAATCTTTCATTTGATTTTGTAAATCACTTATTTGACGTGTATGTTCTACATATTCTTTTAATAATCCTATTATTATTTGTTTATTATTAGACATATATATTAATTAAAATAAATAACTATCTATATTTATTTTATTAAGTAATATTCTATTTATAAGATCCTTTTTATTACCTGTCATTTTTAAATTGTTATTTTTTAAAATTATTTTTAACGTTTTCACTTTTATTTTATTTATTTGTTCGAAAGTATTACATGAAACATTTGATAAATCAATTTCTTCATAAAAATTTAATTTGCAGTGTTTGTTACAATAAATTCCTAATTTAGTTTGACATCCAAATTCATTACATTTAACTCCATTTTTATTAATGTATTCGCATTCACTTGTTTTTAAACAATATTCTCGTGGAAATGTTACTCCTCTTGCATCTTTAACATTATAATATTTAAAATAAGGTAATAAAAAATTTGATTTATTTCTACAATATGGACATTTAATTTCATTTATTTTTAATCCCCTATTATCCAAAATTTTATTTGTTTTTTGCATTAAACATTCATTATAAATTTCCAAATAATTAAATTTATGTCCACAATTTAAAGAAATATAATTATCTGTTAATTCTTTATTAGATATTAAACACAAGTTACTTTCTCTATTATTATTTACATTATTATTCAAAATATAATTAAAATAATCTAGATCGCTACTATTCATTTAGTTAAATAATAAAAATAAATTTAAATAAATTTTTTAATAATATATTTTATAAATATGTCAGTCGATATAAAATTATGGGGTAATACTATTTGGTATTTATTTCACGGATTATTACATAAATTAAATGATCAGCAGTTTTCTAATTGGAAAGAAGATTATATTTTTATATTTAAATCAATATCTAGCAATTTACCATGTCCCGAATGTAGTGCAGATGCAAATAATATTATTAAAAAAACAAATTTTAAAAATATTAATTCTAAAGAAGATTTTATAAAATATATATTTAATTTTCATAACCATGTAAATAAAAAATTAAAAAAAAAAGAATTCAATTATGAAGATTTAATTATTTACGAAAAAATAAATATAGAAATTGCAATAAATAATTTTATTTTAATCTTTAAACAAAATTCAAATATACCACAATTAATGAGTCAATCATTTCATAGACAAAAAATATTACCTGAAATTATAAATAAAATTAATATTATGAAAAAATATTTATTAGTTAATTCTTAATTTTTTCCATAATCATTACAAACATATTTATTTGTAATTGTCATTTGACATTTTTTATTATTTACAAATGGACTAGAAGAATATGTTAATTTAAAATAACTATTTTCAAAATTTGTTAATATCAAATAATAAAATAATCCAATAGTAAATCCTATCAATATACCAAGTATAACTCCCATATGAGAAGTACAATAATTAAAAATTTCAATTATAAAATTTAAAATAAACATAAAAAATGTAACTATTAATAATTTATAATTATAATTATTACTGTTGTACATAGGATAAATAATATACATTAAAATAAAAGATACCATCGCGCTATTTGTAGATGGCGATGATAAAATTTCTTTATTTTTATTAGTATTAGAAATTGGTATTGGAAAAAAATTACATGTAATAGAAGCGCGTTTGTCTTGTTTTTCAGATAAAATTATTTTTAATATATAACAAATTAAAATAGTTATTACTAATCCAATCAATAAAAATATTAATTTTATTATTTTATTAGTAAAAATACTATAAATAGATATTATAAATAATAATACAAATGGCGAAAATATAGAAACTATTTGAAAAAAATTTGTTAATGTTAAAATAAATGGCTCAATTATTTTTTTCATTATAATTATATATATATTATATTTTTATTAGTCCCTAGTTTTAGCTATTTTTTTAAGATTGTTGTTTAATAACACATTTATAATTTTTTTTTCTATCAGCTCTACAAAATGATCTATTTGATTTTATATCTAAAAAATATGAAACCTTTAACTTTTCATCATCTTTTAATTTTACTATTATATAAAATAAATAACCAAACAAAATCCCTGTAAATAATCCTAAAGCAATACTAAATAATGTAACACAACCCTCCATCCATTCTGATATTGAGTTTATTAAAAATAATAATACAAATATTATCATTAAAAATAAATTATATTGTTTTGAAACAACATATAATGGCACTAATAAATATGTTGCTATAAAAGATATTAATGTTGCATTTGTCGATGGAGAAATATATATATCAGAGGCATTAAAAACAGAAAATGGTGTTGGAAAAAAATTACAATAAGGACTTCTTGTTACACTTTTTGTTCTTAATATATTTTTAAGTATCATATTTAAAAAACTTACAACTACTATCCCACTTAAAAAAACTAATCCTTTTAATGTATTATTTGTAAATATTGAAAAACATAATATGCAAAAAATCAATAAGAATGGAATCAAAAAACAAAATATTTTTACAATATTTAAAACTCCTAGATTTTGTGGTATATCTTTGATTGGTAAACTATTTGTCATTATATATATTTAAATATTATTTTAAACATATATATAAATTTTATCAATTATTTATTAGTGAAAATTCTACATTTATTTGAGAATTTCTATGTATTTGTTTTAGACTTGGCTTAATAATATAAAGTCTATTTTTATCATTATCTGTTAATCCTAAGCGTGTTAATGATGGATTATCGTCGCTACTTGGTTGTGTAAGAGCATTTTGTATATTATTATGTGGTGGATTGATAGAGAGTTGAACTATTTCTTGTGGTACACTAGTAAACTCGTTTATTAAAACGTTATCTTTTACACCACCAACTCCATCTGGATTGTTTTTCTCTGATTCTGGTAAATCAAAATATATTCCATAAAGCGAATATCCCATTATATTTGTAAAAATTATTTCTTGTAAAGAATTTGAAGCTTCTTCTGAACTTTCATCAATAATTGGAATTACTTTTTTCATTGTTATTTTTTCTTTTAACAAATATCTATAGGTTCCATCGGGCTGTCTATGCTCAGTTATTCCATATATAGTTACTGATAAACCATATTGATTATTTACATAATTAGTACCAGCAGGTTGCTTATAATGAACATTTATTTTTCCTCTCCATTTTGTATAATTATCTGGAACTGATGCTGGCGATGAAAATGGATATTGTCTATTGCTTCCAATAAAATCTAAATCGCGCTTACTAACATCAGTATGATGAAAATCAAATCTTCTGGATTTTTTAACACATTTAAAATACTTTGTATTTTCATTTGGATTTTTATAAGCTTTTGAAACTTTATCAGATTTACATAATAAATTATTATTTGATAAATTAAATAAATCGCCTGCTCCTATATTTCCAGTATCTAAACTTTTAACAAATGATTTATAAATAAAACCATAAATTACACCTATTATAATAGCTAATAATAAACTTAATTTAGAACTGCAGCCCTCAAAATATTCAGTTACAGCAACAGTAAGAAAAATAATTAATAGAAATACAATAATAAAATAATTAAAATCATAGTTATTTTTGTTTTCAAAAAAAGAATAAAAAATATATGTACATATAAAACTAAGTAATGTTATATTTGTTGAAGGCGCGCTTTTTATACCATACGAATTAGATACCGTAAATGGCGCAGGTAATATATTACAGTATAAACTAGCTAAAGATTTATCTTGATAATCTGAAAATATTTTTTTAAAAAAGTAATTTATAAGTAATGTACTTAAAATACCACAAATAAATATTAATCCTTGAATATACCTATTTAATATAATACTAAAAAATAAAATCATAAAAATGCAAATAAATGAAGAAATAAAAATCATCAGTTTAAAAATATTGGTTAAAGAAAATGCAGATTTATGCAGTGAAAAATTTCCTACCGGTGCACCACTACCAATAAAAATTCTTAAAATTAAAATAACACTAAAAACAATAATAAATGGTACACATCCTACCATTAAATTTTTTAATAAATCATAAAATTTATTCATTGCCATTTCAGCATTGTCTTGATTATTATTTTGAGAAAAACCGCCTGGTATAAAAAACAGGCCTTTATCTACACGATTATTATTTATTGTTTGAAATACATTCCCAGTTTTATCTTCAACTTGATTATAATCTATTTTGCTTTCTGGAGTATTTTGCGACGATCTGTAACTTCCTATACCAGAAGAAAGTTGGCGTTCGCCTTCTTGCCCTCTTTGCTCTGCATCTATTTCCATTTGACTGCGGGGACCGGAATTTTGAGGGGCATTTGCTTGTCGACTGTTCCAAAAATCGGCTGTTCTCTGAAAATTAGACATATTTAATATTATATAATATAATATATTATTAAATATTATATCAACATATATTTTATTACTTCATGTATTGTAGACACTTCATAAAATTGACATTCTGCTAGTTTTTCTTTATATTTTTCATAACATGTCTGAAATTCGCGATGATTTTCTTTTGGATATAAAAAACTTTTTACACCTGCACGAATACCTCCTAAAATTTTAAGATCTAAACCTCCTATCGCTGTTACTTTACCATTTAAACAAATCTCTCCTGTTATCGCATAATTATTTCTTATTTTTTTATTTACTAATAAACTATAAATTGCTAATGTAATTCCAGCTCCCGCGGAAGGTCCATCTTTTGGTGTAGCCCCTTCTGGAACATGTATATGTATACCTTGTTCTTTTGATTCTTCGAATTTTTTCAAACAAGTTTTTTTTTCATTTTCTTTTAATAAATTCCATGCTAAAGTTTTTGATACATTCATGCTTTCTTTCATTACATCGCCTTGCATACCAGTTAATTTTAATTCAAAACATGTATTTGTACAAAAAAATTTAGTTTCAATATGCAAAATACCACTATTACCATATGCATTTGCCCACATGCCGTTTACTAAACCAACTTGAGAATTTGTATTTATAACAACATATCGAATAAAATGTTTATCTTTTAAAATTTTTTGAATTAATTCTTTTGTTATATTAAATGGGATATCATATGTATTGCTATTTTTTATAAAATCTAAATTTATACTAGAAATTATTTCAAATAACAATTCTTTCAACTTCCTAACTCCGGGTTCATTTGTATAATTTTCAATAATAAAAATTATCAAATCTTTATCAAAATTAATAACATTATTTAAACCGAAATTTTTATATAATTCTGGTAATAAAAATTTTTCACAAATTACAAGTTTTTCGTTTAAATGTAAATTTTCAAATTTTATTCTATGAATTCTATCTAGCAAAATTTTATCTACCTGCTCTACATCATTATATGAAAAAATAAATAGAGCTTTAGATAAATCTAAATCTATATTTGAAAAATACTTATCTTGAAAACTATCGTTTTGGGTTGTATCTGTCAAATGTGTTAATATACCTATTATTTCTTTTCCATGTTCTGTTTTGCTTACTTTATCTAGTTCATCTATAAATATAATAGGATTCATACACTGTTTTTCTATTAAAATATCTACTATTTTTCCCCAAGTAGAACCAACATAAGTATAATTATGTCCTTCAATTGTGCTGCCGTTTGAAGAACCACCCAATGCTATAAAAGAAAATGGTCTACTATTTCCATCGGAATCTATAAGACATTTAGATAACCCTTTTTTTGCCAAAGTTGTTTTGCCTACTCCTGGCGGCCCTTCAAACCCAAAACAATAACCGGTCATTTCTCCATTTAACCATTGACCTAAAATTCTTTCTATCTGAATTTTTGCATTTTTATGACCAAAAATTGATTCATCTAAAGTATGTTCAAGTTTATTTACATAATTTATTATTTCATTATTTTTATTGGAAATTTTAATTATATTTTTTTCAAGATGCAATAAATAATTATAAATATTATCATTTTTAATTTCATCAAATTGTAACAATAACTGTTTCAAAATTTGTCTATTATTTATATTCTTTTCTAAAAAAACACTAATACTATTTTTCATAGATGTGTTATTTTTATCAAATTTTAAAGAATTAAAATTGTTTTCTTTGCATACATTATCTACTATTTTTATGAAATTTAAAACATTTGTTTTTTTTGTTGAATTTAATAAAATATAATTCAATATTTTAATATATAATTCATTAAAATTGTTTTCAATTATTTTAATGTTATTAATTATTTGAAAATTATTTGATACTTCTTTTCCAAAAAAATCTTGTAATAAACTAAAAAAATCTTTTATTTCGCTTTCATTTATAGTTTTTAAATCATATTTTTTAAATTCATTTACTAATGTGATATAAATATTATAAATATCATTTTTTCTAGTTAAAATATCTTCTTCTTTGTATATCGAAAAGGGAATTTTTAATAATCCATCTAAATATTGTCTGGCTTTTGAACCAGAATCTTCCGATTTAGATTTTATTTCTTTTAGCTTTTGCATTGCTCGCTCTTTAACATTTTTATTTACTTTCATTAAACAAATTTGTTGTTCTATAGGAATTTTATTATTATCAAAATTTGATAATGTCGTTGTATATTCTATTGTCTTATACATCGCATCTTTAAATAATTTTTTAAATCTTATTGGTAATGAATTATATAAATCTTTTTGATCACATGAATCACTATTATTTATATTATCATTTGTTAATAAATCATATAATAAATAAGCAATATATTGCATTTCATATTTTTCATTATTTAATAATAAATTTAATATTATTTGTCTTTGATTAAATAAATCACTAGTAATAAAATCTTGAACCAAATTATTTATAGTTTTTTGCTCATATAAAATCAAGTTATTATATATATTAAAATATTTATTAACAATTTCTTCATTACTATATATTAAATAATCTTTTAAAGATAAAATTTCTAAGTAATTATCCCATATTACTGAAGAAAAATTATCATTATCTTTTAATTTTATTTCTTGAATATATTTGTTTAATGATTTTTTTTTATTTACTAAAAAATGCATAGTATTATTATTCACAATTAAATTATCAATAATACAATTTATACTTAGTGTTTTTTTATTAGAATGATCATGAATTATTACCTTGATGCCATAAATTCTTAAATTAAAATTATTAGTTATTCTCATTAAATCATAACATTCCAACATATTAGATTCTTCTACAATTACCGTATCGTCTAATAATTTATTTTTTGCGACTTCTTTATTTGTAAAATTTTTAAAATTTAATTTTGAAGTCCAGTTTATAACTTTATAATTGATTGGATGTAAATATTTTTTAATAATCTCTAGTTTGCTTTCTATAATATTAGAACTCAAATATTTGTTACTAAAATCGAAATCAAAACAAATTGAAATTAAAAAATCAAAATTCATTATTCCATAATTTTTTATAATACTTGATATATTATTTTGTATATATTCTAATTCACTAACTATATTTTCAACATTTATTGTATTAATTAAATTAATAACTTGATCGATAGATTCAATACACAAATTATATTCATTATTTGATATAATATTTAATAATTTATATTTATTTATAGCTATTTGTATATTGTCTAATATTTTGCGATAATAATCTATCTTATCTAAAAAAATTTGTTTTGGTTCTTGCATCTATTATATAATTATATAATTTTATTCTAATTAAATTTTTATAAAATTGATATTAATATATTTTAAGATATAACTAAATATAATGGGTATTCCATATTATTTTACTTATATAATAAAAAATCATAATAAAATAATTGATAACTTAAAAAATTTGAAAAATATAAATCAACTTTATATTGATTCAAATTCATTAATCTACGATTCAATTAATTTTGATTTATTTGAAAATAAAAATCAATTTGAAAAAAACATTATTGACAATGTTATTATAAAAATTAATGAAATTATAAAATCTGTAAAACCATTAGATCTTACTTATATTAGCTTTGATGGTATTCCACCTTTTGCTAAATTAAATCAACAAAAAAATAGACGTTATAAAAATCAATATCAAGATTTATTATTTGACAAAAAAAAACCATGGGATACTGCATCAATAACAGCAGGTACAAATTTTATGAATAATTTAAATAAAGAAATTAAAAAAAATTTTACTGGTTCTAATTATATATTAAGCTTATCAGATATAAAAGGAGAAGGGGAACATAAAATTTTTCAATATATTAGAAATAATAATGATTCTAACAAAAATATTTTAATATATGGAATGGATGCAGATCTTATTATGTTATCATTAAATCATTTAAAATATTGCAATAATATGTTTTTATTCAGAGAGACTCCAGATTTTATCAATACAATTAATAATAGTTATAATATTAATGAAAAATATTATATGAAAATTTATGACTTATCATTAGAAATTTATAAAATTATGATTAAAAATAATTCTAACGAATTTATTAATAATAATAATATTTGCAATTACACTAATTTTTACAATAAAATTAGTGACTATATTTTTATGTGTTTTATGTTGGGTAATGATTTTATACCACATTTGCCAGCATTAAATATTAGAATCAATGGATTAACTATTTTATTAGAAATATATAAAGAAATATTTTCAAATAATGAATTTTTAACAAATATAAAATTGGTAAATATTAATTGGAAAAATTTTAAAAAATTTATTTACAATATTGCAAAAAATGAAGAATTTTATATAAAAACTAATTATGATATTTTAAATAAAAAAAAATACTTTAAAAATAATACACTAGAAGAAAAACTATTTAAATATACATCTACACCACAATGGGAAAAAAATTATGAACATTTTATTAATCCATATGAAAAACATTGGGAGTTTAGATATTATTTTTGTATTTTTGATAAAAATATAGATAATGATGACCTATTTGTACCAAATATGTGTAATGAATATTTAAAAATATTATTATGGACATTTAATTATTATTGCAATGATTGTATTAATTGGATATATTTTTACAATTATAGTTATCCACCTTTATTAATGGATTTATATAAAAATATTCCATATTTTGAAAGTGAAATAGTTTTAGAAAACAACAATGAAGAAATAGAACCAATAATTACTTTAAGCTATGTATTGCCAAAAAATAGTCTTGATTTATTACCAAATAAAATAAAAAAATATTTATTAACTAATTTTGAAAAACATTATAGTTATGATCATGAGATTATTTATCCTTTTTGTAAATATATATGGGAAGGACATGTTAAATTTTCAGAAATTGAATTAAATGAATTTATAAATAATATAAAAAATATTATTTAAAAATTTAATTTATCTATGTTAATTGATTATCTTTAAGCATCTTTCAAAAAACGCAGTTAACATTTTTTTATCTGCACCTAAACATGAATCATCCGGACAATACCAATAATCTCGATCTTTTGCATGAAAACATAAAATAGCAGGAATACCATTCACTTGTTTTAATGATTTAAATTTAATATATAAATCTAATGATTCATCAATATCTATATTATAATAATGAACTTTTGAATTAAATTGGTTTACATAATCTTCGCATATATGTTTTATTCCTTGACATGGGACACACCATTCTGCTGAAAATTTTATAATAATTATTTCATTATCTTTTAAGCTGGACTGTAATTCTTTTAATTGTGCTTCATTTAATTCAGTATTTATTTCAAAAGACATTTATATATAATATAATTAAATATTTTTAAATTTTTTAATTATATTATAAAAATAATTATGCATTTTTTAATAAAGTAACTTCAGCTTCTAGTGCATTTATTCTTTGTATTAATTCTTTTGTGCATGCCATATGATATGCAAATATATCATTGTATTTAAGATACCATGGATTTGTTTCATCACCTTCTATTACAAATTCTTTTAATTCATTTACTTGATTGACTTCTTGAGCAATTAAACCAGCTTCATATTCCCAAAGACTGCCTTTATTTTCATTTGTTAATACATCATTATTTGATAAATCTCTTGTTTTTTTATAATATTTTGGTTCTAATTGTTCTATTACAGCAGTAGCATTTGTTATTAAAACTTCTTCATGTTTTAATCGATCATCACTTGTGCTAGTATTTACATTTGCATCAACAGCCGCCTGTATTCTGCTCCAATCTATTGTTGGTATTCTATCTAAAGTAAATATTCCAGTTGTTATTTTTGATGTATGTAATGAAGGAATTTGTGAACTTATGAATGTTCCACTTATGCGGTCAGCACTAAATGAACCAGATGTTATTTTTGATGCGGGTAAATCTGGTATTTTTCCTGTTTGTAATAGCGGAATTCTATCATTGTGTATTGTACCACTTATGCGGTCAGCACTAAATGAACCAGATGTTATTTTTGATGTATCAAGGTTAGGAATACGAGCTGGGTCGAAAGAACCAGATGTAATTTTTGATGTAGGTAATGAAGGAATACGATCCGGGTCAAAAGAACCAGATGTAATTTTTGATGTAGGTAATGAAGGAATACGATCTGGGTCAAAAGAACCAGATGTAATTTTTGATGTAGGTAATGAAGGAATACGATCCGGGTCAAAAGAACCAGATGTAATTTTTGATGTAGGTAATGAAGGAATTTGTGAGCTTGTGAATGTTCCACTTATGCGGTTAGCACTAAATGAACCAGATGTTATTTTTGATGCAGGTAAATCTGGTATTTTTCCTGTTTGTAATAGCGGAATTCTATCATTGTGTATTGTACCAGTTAAAGTTGAAGAAGCAATAGTAATATTATTTGTAAATTGGCTTAAACTTGTTGGTTTATTTGTTAAATTATTGTAATTAATATCTATATTTGATGTTCCATTAAAACTTGACCCTGCAATTGTTCTAGCATTCTGCAATTGCGTTGCTGTTCCTGAATTTCCAGAAACATTTCCATTAAAATAACCATGGAAATTATTGGCAGTAACAGAAGCACAATCAGTTATTGTTTTTTGATTCATATCTAATGTTGAGCCATTATAAGATATTTGATTAGTATTATTTACAGAAAAGTATAAAACTCTTGTATTTGATGCATTTAACCAGGTATCTCCATCTCCCTCGTGTTTTAATGCATATTGAGATGGATTAGCACCATTATCACTTAAAAATGATACATGACCGAAAAATGCCGCGTTTTGATTGCTATTTTGTCCACCAATTTTTGCTTTTCCAATTTCAACCAATGTTTCTTCATTATTATGAATGCCACCGTGTACTTTTAAGTTACCATCAATTGTTACAGAACTATTTAAATCAGCATGACCATGCGCAGTTAGTACGCTTCCAACTGTTAATGTTGAGTTGCAACCAATTGTTCCATTTGTATATATATTTCCACTTACATTTCCAACACTAAAACCATTATCACCATTTATTTGTCCATAAGCTGTTAATGTACCATCTATTGTAACGTTACTATTTAGATCAACGTGTCCATTTGCAGTAAATGTTGAATTACAGCTTAGGGTTCCATTTGTATGAATATTTCCATTATCATTTCCAACACTAAAACCATTGTCACCATTTATTCCACCATAAGCAGTTAAGATACCATCAATTGTCACACTACTATTTAAGTCAGCGTGTCCATTTGCAGTTAATGTGCTTCCAACTGTTAATGTGCTACCTGCATTTAATGTACTGGTTGATACATGACCAGTTGTTATTGTATGGCAATCGCTTATTGTTTTTTGATTCATATCTAATGTTGAACCATTATAAGATATTTGATTTCCATTATTTACTGAAAAGTATAAAGCTCTTGCATTTGATGCATTTAACCAAGTATCTCCATCGGACTCATGTTTTAATGCATATTGTGTTGGATTAGCACCATTATCACTCAAGAAAGATCTATGGCCAAAAAACGCGGCATTTTGATTACTATTTTGTCCGCCAATCATTACTTTTCCGATTTCAATTAATGTTTCTTCATTATTATGAATACCGCCATGTACTTTTAAGTTACCATCGATTGTTACAGAACTATTTAAATCAGCATGACCATGAGAAGTAAATGTTCCGTCTGTTGTAACACTGGAATTTAAATCAACGTGACCGTTTGCAGTTAATGTGCTTCCAACTGTTAATGTTGAGCTGCAACTAATTGTTCCACCTGTATTAATATTTCCATTTCCATTTCCAACACTGAAACCATTGTCACCATTTATTTGTCCATAAGCTGTTAATGTACCTTTTATTTTAACATTACTATTTAAGTCAACATGTCCATTGCAACTTATTGTTCCATTTGTATGAATATTACCGCTATCATTTCCAACACTAAAACCACCGTCACCAGCTATTCCACCATTAACTCTTAATATACCATCAATTTTCACAGTACTTTCTAAATCAGTATGTCCTTTTGAAGTTAATTTTGCTTTACATGTTAATGTCCCATATGTAAATATATTTCCGCTATCATTTGCAACTGTGAATTTATTACTATCTGATTTTAATCCTCCATGTATATTTAATTCACCATCTATTGTCACACTACTATTTAAGTCAGTATGTCCATTTGCCACTAATACATTGGAAGTCATAGTTCCTGAACCACAATTTAGATGTTTATTACCAGTTTTCCATGTATCACTACTATTTTCATATACAAATGATGCCGTCGAACTATCACTAAATCCTACTTCTAAACCAGCATCTGCCGACGAAGATGCATTTAATTTCATTCTATTATCATTTAATTCGACTGTGGTAGAATTAACAGTAGTTTGAGTACCCTGTATTTCTAAATCACCTTTGATTGTAACTTTTCCAGTATTATCTCCAATAGTAGCTGGATCGATTACAAACACAGATGGACCATGTAATTCACCAGTTGATATAACTACATTTCCAGAATTTGTAGTAATATTGCCATTTGTACTTATATTACCATTATCATTATGAATTTGAAGACCATTTTCTCCTGTAATTCCACCATTAACAGTTAATAAATTATCAATTGTCACTGTTGAATTTAAATCTACATGACCATCAACATTTAATGTACCAGACGAATGAATATTTCCATTATCATTTGTAACTGTAAAATTACCAGAATCACAATTTATTCCGCCATTTGCTGTTAACAAACCAGTTATGGTTTGTGTTCCATTAACAGACAAATCTGTATTAACAACAAAAGTATTACCTGTTATAGTACCAACATTTATTATGTTATTATTAGAGAAATCAGTTGTTACTCCATTTGAAAATGTTAAATTATTTCCAAAACCTGCAGAGCCAAACCCATGTACTTTTAAAATACTTGGAATATTAAAAAAATCTCTTTGACTCAATGAAAATCCACCTCCTCCAGTACTGACAGATGAATTAGATGAATCTACTTCTAAATACAAAGTTCTTATTTTATCAACAGAATCTTGATTATCACTTACATCATAACCAATTTTTACACCACCACCATGCATAAAAATAGCTGTATTCAATTCTGCTTTAGTAATTACTGGAAATTCACATGAAACAGATGTAATTTTAAAATCACCACCAGAAATAGAGCGAATAACCTCACCCGACGGCCCAGCAGCTGTTCCAAAAATATTTCCGCATGCATCATAATCACTTAAAACTATATTGCTAAAAAAAGCATTGGCTGGTGTATTTCCACCAATGACTGAGTTATCAATTCTAACAGAATTGAGTGAGCAGTCACTTAAATCTACATTATTTATATTACCGCTATGAACTAATATTTTATTTATTGAAGAATCACTTATATCAATCATGCTAAAGAATCCCTGATTGACATTACCTAAATCAAGACAAGTTACTTTAGTTCCATTATTTCCTGAAGCACATGTCCATTCGTCTTTAAAGTGAATTTGACCACTTGATGAAAATGCATGTAAATCTTCCACATATAAATTAGATACATCTTTAACATTATTAGCATGTAAATTTAAAACATCCTGTACTGTATTTTTTCCAAAATTTACAAGAACATTAGTGCAAACATCAATATATTTATAAGTATCTGCATGATTTGCTTTACTATATATTGGCGGAGAAACTAATAAAGTTTGATCATATGAATTAGTAGAACTACTAACAAGTGAACCAGAAGTTAATAAAGACGCTATATAATCACTATCACTCATGCTGCCCGGTACATTAAAACTTGGATCAGCACGGATTTGTATCAAAAGAGAAGAGGTAAAAGGATCCCCTGCAGATAACGGTGAACTTAAACCAAGTTGTGTAGTCACCTCAGATGCAAAATCAGCAGAAAATACGTTTTCTACATATGGAATTGTTGTTGAATTTACCGACGATGTTGAAACAACATACCAATTTACTCTATCATTACTGGCAACTACAAATGGAGTATGAAATCCACTATTTATTCCATTCGCATGAGCCATTTTATAAACACTTTTAGCTGTTAATAAATCAACATAAAATAATGGTTTTTCAACTTCCGACCATCTTGGAGGATTAGACCAATTGCTTCCATTATCATCTGGAGAAACAAATAAACTTGTTGTATTCCAATTATTAGAATCATTATTATTATAACTTACAGGATTTAAACTAGGATCTCCTGGTAAATTAGGAGCGTCAGGCCAAGCACCAAAATATCTAGAACTTGGATTTAATAGATTATTTTCAGAATCATACATTCTTGTCCAAAAGTGTATATATGTTCCACTATCTCCCCAAGTTCCACCTACTCTGCCTTCAGCAAGACCCCAATATCTATATTTTATAATATTTCTATTACCAAATTCAAAAACATTAGTCAAACCAACACTTACGTTATTGCAAATATCTAAATATTTATAATTTCCACCAATATCAGAGCTATCACCAAACTCTAATATATTATCTGCAGTAACCTGAACATTATTACATATATCTAAATATTTATTAGGTGCTAATGAATTACCAGATGCATCAAATTGCAACATAGCTCCAAACTGTAGTACATCTTTAGCACTAACAGCTACATCTCCGCAAATATCAAAGTGTTTATTTGGTTCTAATGCATTTCCACATGCATCAACTTGCGGAATAGATGCAAATTCAAACATATTTTTAGCACTAAACACAACATCATGACTAATGTCAAAAAATCTATCTGAGAATACTGTATTTCCAGAAGCATCTAAAGTGCTTGTGCAACCAATTGTTAATGTATTTGGTATATGAAATGATGCATCTACTAACTTGATATGTTGTGATAGTATTTTATCCACAGGATTTTCTACATCCGCAGTCGTATAACCTATATTTGCATTTGAGCCATGCATTAAAATTTTACTAGATCCTCCTTTTGTATTCATATCTACTTCTGTTAAAGTACCTGTGAATTTAGATGTTATATCACCACTAGCATCTTGCCAACCTAATTGAAATGTTGCTCCATGCATTTCAATACCACCAGTAATTCTTTGTTCATAATTACTATAATTTTCACTTGATTGTTCAAAACTTAATCTTCCATTTACTAATATATGACTATTTCTACCGTCCATTCTATATAGATGATAAATAGTACCATCTCCACGATTCATATATAAATGACCTCTTAAATCAATATCCGAACCAACATATAATGTACTATGTAATGTTGTTCCGCTGTGCACTGTTAACCCATGGCCAACACTTAATGCATGTCCAACATTCATACCGTGACCACATGATAACGCATGTCCTACAGTAAAACCTTGTCCAATTGAACCATTATGGCCCGCATGCATTTGATTAAAATATCCATGTGCGCGTACTGATGCTCCAATTTCAGTGCCATCTATTGATCCACCATTAATGTCTACATCACTTACAGTTAATAATTTTCCGCTTAACATTGTAACATGTCCACGCATATCTAAATCCCCTATAATTCTTCCACCTGCTGTAGTTTCAAAAAATCCATTTGCTTGTAAACTTGTGAAATATCCTGCTGCTCGTTCTGTTAAACCAATTCTTGTATTATTAATTTCACCGGTATTTGTTGAACCGGTTGAAGTTCCAGCATTAACTCGGGGAATGGTTAAAACTTGATTAGGGGCATTTATTGTTAAGTAACCATTTACAGTTAAATTTCCTAAAACAGCATCCTGACCTGTCATTAAATAATCAGTAACACTTTGAATTGTACCATCGGATGCTGTTTGATTAACATCAGTTGGCGGTATATATAATTCTTGAGCCATCATAAAATTAATATTTGAATCATTATTACCTAAAACACCAGATGCAATATCAATATCTGTTCCTTCTATTTTATATTTAATATAGTAACATATACTAGATGTAGTATTTGGTGTATCAATATAATCAGCAGTATAAACAGCATTATTTGCTACACCCATAAGTGTACCCATACTAGCATCAATAAAAAGTTGAGTTTCTGCCCCATTATTAATGCTTCTATACAAACCAAATGTAATTAATTGAGATGATTCATTTGATGAAACATAATTTACTTTTAATTTAATGTACATTTTAGATCTGACACTTCTGGGTGCAAAATCAACTTTATAATTTAAAGTTTTTAAATTTTGCCAAGTATTGCCTACAGTTGTTTTATTACTATTCATTTGAGTTGGATCTGCAAACGCATAATTATTAAATGTTATTGGAATTTTAACCGCAGAGCTAGATGTTGACATATGATCTGCTAAAATTGTTCCAGTTTCAAATGTAATACCATCATTTCTAACTTTCATATTATTTTGAATTCTAACTTCGCCGCCACTAGAATCTAAACGCATATTCATATTTTCGGCAGATTGAATTTTAAATTCTTCATTTAAGGGCGCCTTTAATGTCTGAGCATGAATAGTTAACTTTTTTGAATTATTATTTAAATAATAAGAACCACCTGGAGTAGATGCAGATGAAGGCATGTTTATAATAAAATTAAATATAAAAAAATTTAATAATTAAATTTAAACGCATTTTTTATTTATACAAATAAATTGTATAAAATATTCAAGTTATTAAAAATATAACGTTAAATCATATACATTTTTATTGATTTTTTTTAAATTTTTGTTTTAATTAATTATATGCTAAATTAATAATTTATATCAAATAAACGCACTAAATAAATAATTAAAAAAAATAAATGGGTGGATAATTCCACATTTATTTTTTATGATGGTTAAAGGTAATAAAAAAAATTTTTAAAAAAAATGAAAAAAAAAAAAAAAAAAAAAAATTTTAAAAAAAATTTT
>Ga0257114_1000712_pt1 | contig 25350 bp, 12 predicted proteins | sample SI112_10mmetaG_FD_190149 | JGI IMG/M metagenome (GOLD analysis project Ga0257114, IMG submission 190149) | Marine microbial communities from Saanich Inlet, British Columbia, Canada - SI112_10m | ecosystem: Environmental > Aquatic > Marine > Inlet | place: Canada: British Columbia | collected...
ACGCCCCACCGTCGCGCGCGTTCGATGCGTACCTTTTTTCTCCTTCACGACGAGCGCGCGTTCACCTCAGCGCGACGTCGCCGACGCACACGTTGACACGCGGTTCGTCGCGCGCGATTCGATTTCGAACGCGCGCCGAGTGTCGACGCGGCGACGCGGCGGCGCCGGCGCGCGCGTTCGCGTTCGTCCGCATCGCGTCGCACCCCGCCGCGACGCGTCGCCAGCGGACGCGACGCGTCGCCAGCGGGCGCGTCGCGGCGGGGTGTGACGCGATGCGTCCGATTCGGCCGCGTTGCGTCCGATCCGGCCGCGATGCGTCCGCGCGTGACGCGAATCGACATCGACACACGGTGACGCGACGCGCGAGCGAGCGAGCGAGCGAACAGCACATGACGCGATCGCTCGCGACGCGAACGTCGCCGCGAGGCGAAGGGTCGTCGAGCGCGGCGTCGCGCGGGCGTCGCGGCGACGCGGCGTCGTCGGAGACGCCGTCTCGGAAGCGCCGGCGGAGCGCCGACGGCGCCGACGTCGCCGCCGTCAGCACGTCGACGCCGACGGCGAAGATTCCGCGCATGAAACTCAGTTCGCCTCGAACGCAAGAGCGGCTGAGCGGTTGTTCGTCGACCAAGCGACGGGGTGAAATGGACCGGTTCAGCAAGCAAGCAAAACGACGCGTCGAATCGGTGAACGAGCTGGGCGATCTTTGGAGGACGTCTAGGATGGCGCTCGCGATCACGCGACCGCTCCCTCGCGAAAACGAAAATGTGTGCGTGCCGCGATGAGAGCGTCGATCCGCCGAGCGTCGACCGTGACTGACCGACGGGAACGTGTTCCGCGCGCAGCGCCCGCCTGTCGCACCTCGCGTTCTCGAACGTGTCTACACCAGCTGCGGCGATCATGGAGCTCATGTTCGCTTGCTGCCTCGATTCCATGATGAATGTCAAACTCAAGGCGAGGAAGCGCCAACTGGACGAGCGCGAGAAAGATGCGTCAAACGCGCTCGCGAAGAAGTGCGTAAAGGAGCTCTCGACGTGGTTGGCAACGAAATGAAACAAAATGTTCTTCAAAAACCTCGCCAATTCCTTGTAAAAAGAAACATGATAGACGTCCTAACGTTGCCCCACCTTATTCGCGATAAGAGCGCCTCGGCCACAGAGGTAGTCCTCGACATGAGCGTCGTCGCGCCGCGCCAGCCGTCGATCCAAGTCGCGTAAACAGTCGCCAAGTTCCTGGTCGATCGCTCGGACACCTGGACTGTGGATGCCAAATCGGCGTTTCGGCGGTCGCGACGGCGTCACGGTCAGCGCGCGCCTCGTCGCGCGTCCCCGCGCGAGCGCCCCGCGCGATCGTCCGTGTCGACGCGACGGACGGTGCTAAAAAATATGTCGCGTCGATCCATGACGCGCTCGGACTTCAACGCGCCGTCGACGGCGCGCACCGTCGCCATTCCCGGCGACCGAGCCTCCATCGCGATGCCATCGCGCGGGTCGATTTCGCACTTCCACCGCGCGCGCGACGGTGTGAACCCAACGCACGCGTCGGAACGAGGTGCGACAAAAGTATTCGCGTCGTTCTGCAGAGGCGCGGACGCGATGCGTCGCACAGACGCGTCGCATGCTCGCGTCGCATGCGTCGAATGAGCCTCGCGCGCCGGTCCCACCCGGTCGTTCGCGTCGGATCGTCTGACCGGCTACCGGTCATGTTGTATACGAGACGCGATCGATGCGACGCCACACCGCGCGCGTCGGCGCGCGTCGACGCGCGCCGCCGTGTGGAACGCGTAAACCATCGCGTTTTCGACGCCGTCCGCGCCGTCCGCGTCGTCGTCGACTTCGCGCGCCCGTCGAGAGTGCGTGTGCAAAATCAGGTGCGCGATTTTGGACCCATGAAGGACGACGAAAACGACGCGTCTGCGAACGGCGCGTCTCGCGGTTTGGGCCGACAGCCGCGGTAGCGCGTCGATGTTGATTCTTTTTCGGCGTTCATCGACCGCGCGTGTTGAATCGAGCGTCTCCGCGTCGGATGGCGCGTCGATTCCAACGCGCTCGGCGTGGTCCTCGAGAACGCCTCGCGTCGGAGTTAGCACGCCGTTTTCGCGCCGGCGTGAGATTGACGAAAGTGAGGATGGGGACACGTGCGACACATGTGTCTTCGGGGTTTTCAACCTCGAATCCCAAAAGAGAAGCATGACGTAACGGGTGATGAGCAAAAGCTAACATTAACGGGTGATGAGCAAAAGCTAACATTGAGGAATGTTGATGTTGACTCCTGTGATGATGAGCGATATGAGCGATCATCGGTCAGCACGTGGGCTTTCAGCTGGGATTCAGCGCGCGAACGCGCGGTCGCGGAATCGCGGGGCGCGCATCGACGGTACACGTACCGGTGGGGTTCGAACCCACGCCCTTTCGGACCAGAATGTTACGTTGCGATTGTTCTCGCATGGTACGAAAGCGGGCGCGAGCGCGACTCGCGTCGCGCTCGTTGTTTTTCCCGTAGTTCCTCCTCGTGTTCTCCTTAATCTGGCGCCTTAGACCACTCGGCCACAGAGTCCACAGAGTCCTCATAATACGATACTCATCAACGATAAATTCCGCCCACCGACCCACGCGCGCTCGCGGGCGCAAAGTTACGGGTTTCTCGATCGCGCGCGGCGCGCACATACCCGTGAGAACCACTTCACACCGTGATTTAGGTGCGTCATCGCTCGCCCCCCCGAAAAAAAACGCTGGCGCGTGAATCTTCGCGAATCGAATCTATCGCGCGCGACCCCCCCTGTGGTTGAGTCGCGACTCGCGGAACGCCACCGCACTTTTTCCCCGCGTCCGCGTCAGCGCGCCGCCCGACGGCGACGGCACTCCCCCGCACGCGCGACCGACGTCGCCGCGACCGACCCACGGTGTCCACGCGGTCGCGACGCGCGCGTCGAATCCATCCCAGACAGAGTTCCGCGCCGAGCGCGAACGAGGTGCGCGCGGTCGAGCGACGACGCGAGCGGACGATCGCGGGGACGACCGCCGCGCCATCTTATAAGATGGGGGAATTCAGATCTCGCGGGGACGGACGGACGATTCGTTCGTTCGTTCGTTCGTTCGCGGTTCGCGGTTCGCGGTTCGCGATGGATCGCGATGGATCGCGACGCGTTTCGCGCATCGCGCGTACTGACCGCGTCTCCGTCGTCACGCAGAAGAAAGCCCTCCGACCGATCGCTCGAGATTCGGAATGACTTTTAAAGACGCCGCCTCGGCCGTCGCGACGCTCGGAAATTCCGATGACGAAGCGACGAAGATTTCGGTGATGAACGCCATCGGTGCCGTGATGACGTCCTCGGCTGATGTTTCGGCGCACGCGGAGATCACGCTGAGCGAACCGCTCGTCGCGGCGCTCCTCGCCGCGGCGTCGGACAAAAAGTCGAGCGACGTGTGCGCCGCCGCCTCGGCGACGCTTCAAACGTTGGCGACGAAAGCGCACGATTTCGTCGTCGGCGCCGCGATCATTCCGGCGACTCTCGCCGCGCTCGATCCGAAGGAGCGCTGGCAGACGCAAGTCGCCGCCGCCGAAGTGTTGTCCAAGCTCTCCGACTGCGCGCCGCAAGCCGTCGCGTCGAACATGATCTCCATCTTGCCCGTCGTCACGTCCATGGTGAACGACGCCAAGAAGGAGGTCGCGGATGCGACCAGAAAGGCTCTCGAGCGTCTGTGCCACACCATCGACAACCGCGACGTCGAACCGTTCATTTCGGCGATGGTCGAGGCGACGATTGATCACGAGAAAACCGACGAGTGCGTGCAAAAGCTCGCGTCGACGACCTTCGTGCAAACCGTCACGGCGGCGCCGTTGGCGTTGATCTCGCCGATTCTCCTCTTGGGGTTCCGCGCCAGGACGACCGCGACCAAGCGCATGTCCGCCGTCATCGTGAACAACATGTCCAAGCTCGTGGAGGATCCCGAGGACGCGGCGCCCTTCTTGCCCAACCTCTTGCCCGCGGTGTCCAAGGCGTCGGACCAAATCTCCGATCCCGAGGCGCGCACGGTGTGTGGCAAGGCTTGTGAGCAGTTGCAATCGATCGAGGACCGATTGAAGGACGCGTCTTTCAAGTCCAAGCGAGCCGTCTTCGACGTCGTCAAGGGCGAGGTGGACAAGCACCTCGGCGCCAAGTTCGACGCTTCGTTGTCCACGTATTACACCACCATCGCCTGCGCGTTGGTGAACGCGAAGTGCCATGACTACGATTACGAGGAAGCGTTCAAGTCGTTCGACGCCGTCAAGGAAGTTCGCGCGCTTCACGAAGCCTTGGACAAGATTTACGGCGACGTCGAAGTCGACGACGACGACGACGACACCGCCGACGTCTTGGCCGATTGTCAGTTCACCTTGGCGTACGGTTCAAAGGTTTTGTTGCACAACACCAAGTTGAAGCTCAAGCGTGGCCACAAGTACGCCCTTCTCGGCGGTAACGACAGCGGTAAGTCGTCGCTCATGCGCGCCATCGCCAACGAACAAGTTGAAGGCTTCCCGCCCGCCACCGAGCTTCGCACCGTCTTCGTCGAAGCCGACATCATCGGCGAGCTTTCCGATTTGCCGTGCGTGGATTACATTCTGGCCGATCCGCGCATCAAGGCGGCGGGCATTTCCGAACAGACGGTGGAGAAGATGCTTCTCAACGTCGGCTTCGGTGAGATGCAAAACGGCGCGCGCAACTTGGTCACCTTCCTTTCGGGCGGCTGGCGCATGAAACTCGCGCTCGCGCGCGCGATGTGCTTGAACGCGGATATTTTGCTCATGGACGAACCCACGAACCACTTGGACGTGATGAACGTGAAGTGGGTCGAAGAGTACTTGAAGTCTCTCACCGACGTCACCGCGATTTTGGTTTCGCACGACACCGGCTTTGTCGACCGCGTGTGCAACAACATCATCTCCATCGAAAACTTGAAGTTGAAGCAGTTCCGAGGTAACTTGACCGAGTTTGTCGAGAAAAATCCCAAGGCGAAGTCCTTCTTTGAGCTCAAGAGCTCGACCGGTTTCGTCATGCGCTTCCCACAACCGGGTTACATCGACGGCGTCAAGTCCAAGGGCAAGCCGCTGATGAAGATGGCGCACTGCACGTACACTTACCCGGTGAACAACGCGCCAACCGTGAAAGATGTCACCGTGCAAGTCTCTCTCGCCTCGCGAGTCGCGTGCGTCGGGCCGAACGGTGTTGGCAAGTCGACGATGATTAAGCTTCTCACCGGAGAAATCGTCCCGCAAGAGGGCACGGTTTGGAAGCATCCGAACGCGCGCGTGGCGTACGTCGCCCAGCACGCGTTCCACCACATCGAGCAGCACTTGGACAAGACGCCGAATGAGTACATTCGCTGGCGTTACCAGCACGGCGACGACAAGGAAGCTTTGGTCAAGGACACGATGACGCTCACGGATGAAGAGCGCGAGCGCTGCAAGCAGCCGATCATGATTGACCTCGGAAACGATGAGAAGGGCAACCCGATCAAGCTCAAGATGGCCATCGAAAAACTCACCGGCGGTCGCAAGCAAGTGAAGAAGGAGTACGAGTACGAAGTGCAATTCGTCGGTCGTGATTACAACTCGAACCGCTACTTGCAAGCGTCCAAGCTCGCGAAGTGGGGCTTCGAAAAGCACATGAAAATTGTGGACGAAAAGGTCGCCGCTCGCGCGGGCGCCATGCACACTCCGTTAACGACGGCGAACGTCGAGAAGCACCTCGAAGACGTCGGCTTGGACAAGGAGTTTGGCACCCACACTCGCATGGCTGCGCTTTCCGGCGGGCAAAAGGTCAAGGTCGTCATCGCGGCGTCCATGTGGAACTGCCCGCACATCGTCATTCTCGACGAACCGACCAACTACTTGGATCGCGATTCCCTCGGCGCGCTCGCGGGTGCGATTCAAGTCTACGAAGGCGGTGTCGTCATGATTACGCACAACAACGAGTTCTGCTCCGCGCTTTGCCCGGAGACTTGGCTCATGGAGAAGGCGGACGACGGCATCGCGCGATGCAACTGCAAGGGCGACGCGGAATGGATGGCCAAGGCTGCCAAGAAGGACGTCACCGCCGCCGCCGCGCTCGAAGAGTTCACCGACGCTTTGGGCAACGTCGTCGAAGTCAAGAAAAAGGTTGACAAGAACAGCAAGGAGGCGAAGAAAAAGGCCAAGCTCAAGGCGAAGCGTCGCGCGCGCGGCGAAGAAGTGAGCGACAGCGAAGACGGCGAATGGGAAGGCTTTGGCGAAGGCGAGGATTAATCGTCGCGTCAATCATCTCTACCGATCGCACAGAGAATCAATACCTCGCCACACGTCGACCGCGCGGCGGCTCCTCCTTTACCGCGCCCCGCGCTCTTCGGTCGCACCTGAATAATCTTTACACCGTTACCAACACACCCACCCGAATGTAATACGCCCGCGCGCGAGGACGGGACTCGTTGTAATTACGCACACGTATCCATACACAGTTATTAACCAATCTTTTATAAAATGTATCTGCTACGTCGATCGAGGCGCGGGAGCGGTGAAAAAGGCGTGCAGCGACGCCTGTTGTCTGTTGACTTGTTTCAGCGGACTGCGCTTTCGAGGCGTTGACGTCTTCGATTTCGGGCTAGTCGAGCGTCGACGTTGCGCTTGCTTTGTCTGCCACATTCGGAGCGCCTCCATGTCGCGCTTCAGGCGCGCCTCGGTTGCGGCTTTCTTTTGTGCGGCGAGAATTTCAGCCTTGGACGGTTTCTTCGGCGGGCGCAGAAGAGCTTGTAACAATCGCGCGAGACGCGTTTTGAGCGTCGACAATGGCGGCCAATCCACCACCTCGCGGTACTCGCCGTCGTCGTACACGCCGGTTCTCGCGGCGAATCGTAACGATCGATCGTTACGCACGCACTCGAGCTGCTTCTCGAGCGCCGGCGTGTACCCCGGCGTGTAGCCGTAGCGTAAAGAACCGCGAAGAAGATCGGCGTCATCCTCCGTCGTCCACCACGACGCTGGGACGGTCGCTTTGTGCCCGAGAGTTGGAACATTAAACTCCGCCTTTTCCTTTGGCAACCCAGTCTTCAAGGCCGTTTGCGCCGAATCCGCGCCCTCGACGTCGATCAGTTCTTCGTCTACTTGCACGAGTTTCGCCAGCGCCGCGCGCTGTCGCATCAGTTTGGCGCGGCGCGGCATGGCGCGGAGCATCTTCGTCCACAACACGCGACTCACGAGCGCGTTGGTCGCTCGTTCGGGAACGACGACTCGCTCCAAAGCCGAAAACACGGCGGCTTTCGTCTCCTCGGTATCTTCGCCCTCGTCGCCATCTCTGTCATCATCCTTGTCGCCATCATCGTCCTTGTCGCCGTCTTGCACATCACTCGCGCGCGTTTGTACCGTCGAAACGCCGTCGCTCGTCGACTTCCCTCGAGCGGCTTCGATGGCGGCGAACATGGCCAGAATCGCGTTCGCTACCTCCATCTTCTGCTCGAACGGCTTGTCCACGTCCAGGGTCCCATACGTGACGGCGCGAAAAACGTTCCCATCTGGTGCGCCGAAAGCGACGACAGCATCGATAGTTTGCTCAACTTCGTACGTCAACCAGTTTAGCTTCGCTTCCTCTCTCGCGCGCTCCTTCTCCGCCGCGCGCTCCTTTCGGCGCGCCTCACGATCTTCGTGTCTGAGCTTCTTGTCCTCCTCGCGCTGACGCTTGGATTCGGCTCGGCGCTGGTTGTACGTCTCGCGCGACGACTTTCGACCGTGAGGAGGCGCTTCGGCGTTTTGAATGAGCGCAACACTTTCTTTGTAGTTGACCTTGCGCCGCTTGCGCGGACCTTCGACGGCGAAACGCTTGTCCACGACTTGCTCAGCCGCCTTGTCTTTCGCCGCTTGAATCGCGGTGCTCCCGAACGCCTCGGCCCAGAACGTTTCGTCATCTACGTCATCACCTGCCTCAGCGCCGAATGTGGCCACGGAGAACGAGTTACCGACGCGCGGACCAACCTCTCGGTGCTCGGCGCGACGCGCGAGAATCTCGTCGATGTCCTCCGCCTCGAACGCGTTCGCCTCTTCACCTGAACCGTCCTTCAGGGCACCGTGAACACCGAATTTGAGCAACTCGTTTATTCTCTGCGCTTGTTCTTTAGCCGTCTTCTTAGATTGACGCCCCTCGCCACCGCCGTACTCATCGTCGCCGCCGCCGCCCAGGATCGCCTCGTCAAGACCGTACTTTCTCGACGCCGTCTCAAACAACGACTGCTCGTACGTGTCCTTGGTGATGAACCGATACACCTTCACTTCTTTGGTTTGACCGATACGATGACAGCGCGCCATAGCTTGCAAGTCATTCTGCGGATTCCAATCAGAATCGAAGATGATGGCGGTATCCGCGGACGTGAGCGTGATGCCCATGCCGCCCGCCCGAGTCGAGAGCAAGTACGCGAATCCCGCGCCCGGAGTGTTGAATCGATCGATGCCCGCCTGGCGATTTTCCGCGGACGTGTTACCATCTAAACGTTCGGTTTCATGACCGGATGCGTTCATGAAATCCTGAATAAGGTCGAGAACCATGGTGAATTGCGAGAAAATCAACACCTTGTGTCCGTCGCGTTTGAGCTTGGCCAGAAGCTTGGCGAGCAAGCCCATCTTCCCGCTTCCCTCGACGAGCAACTGCAGCGCGTTGGGCGGTTGATCACCCTTTTCCGCACACGCCGCCAACCGTTTATTCGTGTAGTCTTCTTCCAACCCGTCGCACAAGAATGGATGATTGCACACCTTGCGAAGCTCCATGGACAAGTTGCGAAGCTGCGGGACGCTCTTCACCTTGGATCCTTCCAACAAGACGTGAATTTGGTTCTCATACAGTGCGCGGTAGTACCCTCGCTGCTGCGCCGTGAGCTCTACCCAGACCACAACTTCTTCCTTCGCCGGGATCTTTTCCACATCCTCCTTCATTCGTCGCAACATGCGAGGCTTCAAAAGTTCGCGCAGACGCATGACTTGCTCGGCGTCGACGTCGCCGGATTCGTCACAAAACTCGTCTTGGAAATCCTCCCACGAATGAAACTGTCGAGGATCTAGAATGTGCAGCATGCCGTAGAGTTCTTTAATATTATTCTGGATCGGCGTTCCGGTGAGTAAAAGCAACCAATCATATCGAAGCGCGGTCACCGACAGCGTCGTCTGCGAGTTGACGTCTTTGAGTTTGTGCGCCTCGTCGACGACGCACATCGCCCAAGAAAACTGCTCGAACAATTCCGTGTTCCGACGCACGTTCTCAAAACTCACCAACATGACGTCAAACTTCACCCTTCGCGTCCCCGGTATGAAGAACTCGTGCTCGGCGCACATCTCGCGATCCGCCGCCGAGCCGTCGTACACGACGGCGTTCATGTCGGTCCACTTTTCCATTTCGCGCTTCCAGTGTCCGAGCGTGGTGAGCGGGGCCACGACGCACACGGGTTGTCGTCGACGGATGAGGTTCTTGCGCACGTACTCAATCACCGAGATACACTGCGCCGTCTTTCCCAAACCCATCTCGTCGCCCAAAATAACGTTGCGTCCGCGGCAATAATTATTCACCATCCACTCGAAGCTCGTCACTTGGTACTCGCGCAGCGCCATGTTGTTCTGAAACTCCGGTGGCACCGGCTTGCCGTGTGGCATTTCCGTGCGTTCGAAAAATTCTGGCTTGGAAAATCGCCAATACCGCGCCACCTGCGCCTCGTCCACCGGAGTCGCTAAACTTTCGCTCGCTTCCCACGTCGCCGCCGCGTACCCGAGCCCGCACCACTTGACCAAATACTCCACCGAACCCTCCGATTCGCCGTCTCTGTGCGCGATGACGCGATCGATGACGTCATACATCGCCGGATACGGCGCGTCCTGCGCCTCGACGCCGTGATGCTTGCGCAGAAACGTCTTCAGCTTGTGCGGCGCCTCCCGCTGGAGCGTCTCCTCGGTTTCCCACGAGCATCGTCTATGGCTCACGCCTTCCCACTTCACGCAAAATTCCAACGTCGACGTCACCGTTCCATCTCCGTCTTTCATCGCGCGACAGTACACTATTTTTTCCACCACGTCCCGATCGATCTCGTCGTCGTCTTCACCGCCCGCGTCCGCGTCGTCGTCCTCGCTCGCGCTCGTCATCAATTCGTCGTCGTCGTCCGAGTCCACCTCCTTGAACGCGCCGCGCGCCGCGCGCGCCGTCGCCCGTCGCGGTCGTCCTCGGACGTCCTCCGCGACGTCATCGCCATCGAGCGACGATAACAATTCGTCCGACGTTTCGCTCGCATCGCTCGCGTCGTCGTCGTCGTCGTCGTCGTCGTCGTCGTCGCTCGGTTCCGACGCGCTCGACCGCGCGTCATCGTCTGCGTCTTCGTCGTCGCTCGTCCACGTCTTCGCGCGCGCTGAACCGTCGACACGACGACGGACGGCAGCGGCATCGCGTTCATCGATCGCGTCGCGCGCGTCGTACGCGAACGCCTCGAACGGCGGATTCATGCGTCGTCGTGTGCGACGCGACGCGAATCGAATTTGAAATCGCGTCCGAGAGTCGGACATTCGGCGCGTGTACAAACGTATGTACAAACAGTGAAGATATATATACCACGAATGTACACCAGTGTACGTATTGTGTGTACACGCACGCCCATATCGCGCGCGCGCGCGAACCGTCGTTTCGCGCGCGTCGACGTCGCGAAGCGACGGCACTCGCCGTCGCGCGATGCGCGCGCGCGCGACGCCGCGCGCGCCCGCCGCGCGCGCGACGTCCGCGGCGAGCGCGCGACTCGGACGCGCGGCGCCGACGCGACCCGCGCGCGACGCGCGCGAACGCGACGCGCGACGTCGACCGAAGACGCCATCGCGACGACGACCGAAGACGCGCGCGGTCGTCGACGCGCGCGAACGACCGCGGGGCGCGGGGCGCGGCGCGCGAACGTGGGACGACGCGGACGCGACGCGAGAGGTCGGGACGAGCACGACGGCGCAGGCGCGCGCGAACGCGGTGAATATCTTGCTCGGCGTGGGGACGCTGAGCGTGCCGTACGCGCTGCGCGAGGCGGGATGGAGCGGATTGGGGGTGCTGATGACTTTGGGGGTGGTGACGAACTATACGGGGAAGATTTTGATCAAGTGTCAGCGGCGAGGGAGCCTGCCGGCGAATGAACGGTCGGTCGACGTGAGAAACGCGGCGGAGCTCGCGATGAACACCGGAGTGTGCGGCGATGAATTTTGCGCGGATGTGGACTACGACGACGCGCGGTTTCGGGCGATGCGATCGCCTCGTCGGGCGTTGATGTCGTACGAGGACATCGGAGAGGCCGCGTTCGGGGTGAACGGGCGGAATTTCATCACGTTCGTCTTGTATACGGAGCTGATTGGCACCGCAGGCTTGTTTTTCATTCTCGAGGGCGATCATCTGGCGAAGCTTTTCCACATGCAAGGTAAAGAGGAACTCTTTTCCGCATGCGCGGCGCTCGCGATGGTGCCAACGACGTGGCTGTTAGATTTATCCAGCCTGTCGTACGTCGGCGCGCTCGGCTTGTGCGCTTCGGTGAGCGTCACCGGCGTGATGCTGTACGAATTATTTAGCCAAGTCATATCGACCGGAGAGTTGCCTCGGGCGGCAGCCGAGACGGCGATGATACATTACTCTACGTTTCCCGTGAGCTTTGGCCTTTTGGCTTTCGTGTTCGCCGGTCACGCGGTGTTTCCCGCGATTTACGCGAGCATGGAGAAGCCGGAAGAGTACGAGGAGATGCTCGACAATTCTTACGCCATCGTGGCCTTGAACTGTCTCGCGCTCGGCGTTGCGGGATACTGCTTATATGGCGACAACGTTGCTGATCAAGTCACCCTGAACCTTCCAGCGGGATCGCTCGCCACACTCGCGTTCGCGTTGATTACTGTGAACCCGTTGGCGAAATTCGCGCTGACTTTGGATCCCGTCGCCAAGGGCGCCGAAGAAAAACTCAAGCTCCGCGTCAAGGAGTCCAGCAAAGATGCATTCATCTCTCGGCTTGTTCGCACCACGCTCGGCGTCACTGCGCTCGGTATCGCCGTCAAGCTTCCATTTTTTGGCGTCGGCATGTCGCTCATCGGCAGCGTGTTGACGCTCACCGTCTCTGTACTGTTTCCATCGCTGTGCTATCTCCGCATGTTCGACGACGACATCGACGACGCCGAGAAACTCATCAACTACGCGATATTAGCCATCGGCACCGCGTGCGTCGTTTCCGGCACCGCTGGCGCGCTCGACTCCGCCTTCGCCTTCGCCGCGTAACCGACGCCGCCTGCTGTAAATTCACCATTCAGTTACGCACCGCACTGCGCCGCGCGCGCGCGCGATGCGTCACCCACGCGCGGCGGCGCGGCTCTACGCGTGCTTCGCGTGCTTCGCGTGCGCCACGTTCGCGCGCGCGCGCGCCATCGACGACGCCGCGCGCGCGACGACGATGGATTACATGCGCGCATCGACGTTCGACGACGACGATTGGCGCACCGGGAGCGCCGACGTGACGTCGCTGATACGGTATAATAACCACGCGCGTCGATATCTGCACGCGTGCGCGCCGACCGAGGCGTGGGACGCGGCGGGACGGTTTCTCTCGTCGCTCGATTGGGCGCTGGCGGGGGACGACGGCAACGCGAACGTGCTGCACGAGTTTAACGATTTACCGACGGTGAAGCACCTGGACGTGAGCCTGCGGATGGATTATCACGCGAGCGCGAAGAATGGAAATCTGCGGAGGTTGGCGATGTGCGACGCGGCGGCGGGACGAGGAGGCGGTGATGCGTGGTGCATGGGATTGGAACGGTCGAGCGCGTTCGCAAGACATCGGCGATGGTGGCGAAGGTTGAGCGAGGAATACGAGGATGGGCGACATCCGTATTGGTTGAGTGAGTACATGGAGTTTGATATGAGCAAGGGGGAGATCGATCCGACGGCGAGCGTGTTTCTGGAGCACTTGCCGGAGAACACGGGGCGTCACGACGAGTACGTCCCGGCGTTGCGCGAATACTTTAAAGCCATCGAAGCGCGCGTGCCGCCGAGGTTGTATGACAACGTGCAGCGTGTGATCGATTTGGTGACGGGAGAAGGGTTTGACACTTCTATCTGGGCGGCAGGGATAATGTTCAGTCGTTCAGTCGCGGCAAAAGATGATGGCAAAATTGACAGCGTGCGGTTGTTGATTCATTTCAATCGCCACGACAAAGAAGCGACGAAGGAGGGCGATGAAGATGATGACGACGGGTACAGGAGCGAGAAGACTCGTCAAATGGTGCGGTTCCTCGAGATTTTGCATTGGGACGGAGACTTCGACGAGTTCGATCGCATCGACGATTATTTCTTGGACGACGGCGGCGTCGGATCCGTCCTGCAAGTCGACGTTCTCTCTCGAGCGCCGACGGATAACGCGCCCTCCATCATAGGCTCGCGCGTGGGCGTCGAAATCACCGTCGGCACCGTCCACGGTAAGAACAAGAACATCATGCCCAGGCTCGGTACGCTCGTCAGCGAGGGCTTAGCCGATGACGCGTGGTGGCAAAACTTCACCGGCGCTCTATGTGCCAAAGGCAGACCGCCTACCGACGCGGCAAACGCATTCTCCGTACTACGTCGTCCGTGTGTCGTCAAGCGCCGCACGGCCGCGGATAAGCGTGAATTGCGCAAACCCGACGGCTCGGGATTGCTTCCCATGCTCGCCATCGCCGCGAGCCACGTCAAATTCATCGTCCAGCCCGGTCGGCCTCTGTACGCGAAGACGTACGTCGTGACCCAACACTCGATGCGTCACTGTCTCAACACCGTCGCGTACAAGACCACCCCACGCGGCTTACCCGAGTATTCACTGTGTGTTAAATAGCCATTCGTAAATAGTCCCGCGCCATCGCGTCGCGCATCGGCCCGTTTCGCGCCGCTCGTCTCCGCGCGTGGCGTCGCCGCGGCGCCTCGTTCGAGTCTTCACAACCGCGCGCGCCGCGATCGCCCGTGTTTCGTCCGCGCGCCGCGCGAACGCTCGATAGCTATCGCGCGCGCGTTCTCCGCGCGTCCTGACGCGCACGAACGCGTCGCGCGCGTCGAACGACGTGAATCGTTCGCGCCATGATTCCATCCTCCGAACGCGCGAGCGAACGCCTGACGAGCATCTTGAGCAACGCCGAGTGGGTCACGCGACGGAACGAGCGCGGTGGTGATCATTACATCGCGCGCGAACGCGTCGGACGCGAGTCGAGGGATGACTCGACGAAGTCTGTATGGACGGGGTCGCTGTCGATGAGTCGACGAGGTCGACCGCTGGCGAACGAGACGCGACCGAACGAAACAGTGGACGAAACCGTCGGCACGGCGATGAAATCGACGTTTGGAAGCGGAAATCTAGAATACATAGGAGCGAGCTCGGCGCAGGCGAGCGATGCGGATGTGTCGGATGGGGAAGAGCGAGTGCCTTCGACGTCGACGAGACTGGCGGGACGGACGAGTCAAACGATCGATGATTTAAGTAATTTAGTGCAGTCGAGGACGATCACATGCCAGTTAGTGGCGCAAGCGCCACCTACGGGGGCGAATATTCCAGGGACGGCGCGGGGCGAGGGATTCGCGCGGGCGAGCGCGGCGGGGAACGCGCTGCCAGAAATAGTGCACGCCGAGTGCGTGGCGCCCGGGGACGACGATTGGCCGGATGTTTGGGATCCCATAGCGTTGTTGCGACTGTATCCACTCTCAGCGCATCACGTGACGCCGTTTCATCAGATACACGCTACGTTGACGGATTGCAGAGATGATGCGGCGAAGGACGCCGAGGGCGGAGAACCCGTGCCAGCGGCGGCGCGCATGGACCTTCCGGATGGTTACGTCGTCTTTATCGTTTCCGACACGGGCTTGCCAGATATCGTGCGCGATGCCGTGGGGCCGGCGAGTGGGAGCACGAAACGTAAGACGGATGAGTCGAAGAAACCAAAGCCGTTGTGGGCGATCATTCAAAGCATCGTTCCGCTCGTCGCGCCGCAGCCGCCGGCTTCGGTGCCCACGCCAGACTTGAAACCGACGCGTGGGATCCTTCGGGGTTGGGTACCGCCGCCGAAAGAACCGGCGATTGACGAAACGAACAACATGGGTCTCGGGCACGCGGCGGAAGAGCAGGAGGGCGTGCGTATGCCCGAGGAACTCTCGGGTGTACACCCAGCCGCGGAGACAACGGACGAAGAGAAATCTTTGAGTTCGGCGCACGAGATGACGAGTGGAGTCGAACGCGAGGGTATGGGCACCGTGACTCCGGTTGTGAGCGAAGAAACGAGCGAGTTAACGTCGGGCACATCTGAGATAGATAGAGTGACGATCAAGATTGGCGGCGATGACGAACTAGACGACTGGCTTTCGCCGCCGCTCGCGCGGCGTAAACGTAAGTCTATCGCCGGCCCATCGTCTGGATCTGGGTCTGATGGCGAAAACTCTGACGACTCATCCGGGCGCGAATTTGCCAAACTGAAACGCACAGCGACGTCGCCGACGGCGTCGCCGAGCTCGTCTGAAGGCGAAGAAGACAGAGTTCCGATGGAGGGTCAACACGAGATTCCGACGAGCGCGGCAGCGATCGCGCAAGTCATCTCGCCCGAGCAACGCGTACCGTGCATTCCTCTCACTGGCTTGCGTTATATGCTCCTAGGATTCGAAGTCAATCACCCGCATGTGGTTTTCTTGATCAAGTCACTCGCCGACGAGGGTGCCGTGTACGTGAGCGACGCAAAGCCAGAAGAAGTCGACTTGATCGTCGTTCACCCGCCATTTTTGCAGCTCTTATCCGCGCCTCAGTTTCCAGTGCACGTTTCAGATTTCATTAGAACCAGGCACACTCGGTTTGCGCTCGGCTTGCGCCATCTGGAGCTTTGCTTGGAGTACAAGCGCAGGCTTGATCCGCGACTTGAAACCGCAGAGGTTTTCCCCGAAGGTGTCCTGGTTGTCATGGACGATAGTGCGTTGACGAATGACGAAGACGCTTTACATCGAGTTGTACGCCTACTCGCGCAAGCTGCCGCGGCAAGCGCTGCCGCTGCCGCGGCGAAAGGCATATTTCACTACGGACAAGACGGGAATCGCGAGAATCCACCTTGGCCGTGGGCTATTAAAGTCGCCAACAGCACGATCCAGAAGCTCATGATGACCAAGCTACGTACGATGCAAACTAACACGGAGAAGGCGTGGAAGATTGAGACTATGATCAAGGCCTTGCACGCGTACAAGCACGCTGGCGATCGAGCTGGAAGAGGCGCGAGAGTGATGGGTATTACGTGGGAGGAAGCGTCGCACCAGCCCGTGGAAGATCCACCGCAAGCGGTGCGCGATGCGGTCAAAATAGCTTCGCGTCACGTATCTATGTGTCGGGCCGTGTTTTTAGTGAGCGAAGACCCGAAGACACTCGCCGCGGCGAAAGGGCACACGAGCATCCTGTCTGGCTCTGCGAACGACGCCTGCGACTTTTTGACGCAACTCGTTCGCGAGATGTGGGCAGAGACCAAAGCGGCGCGAACGGGCATGAACGTGCACGACAGTAATTTGCGTAAAGCAATGTCGGTGAGCGAACCTTCCGCGAGCGAAGTCGTCTCCGATGCGCAGCACTCGATGAAGCTAGCGGACGTCGAGGACGAAGTCACCGGCGGCGGTCTCGCGCAAAAGCTAACAACGAAAAAAGTTGTCAAGTTCCCTACCATGATCGATGACGGTGGTCAAAGCACGCGCAGTCGCGGTCGATATAGTCCGCCGCCTTCGCCCACGCGCACGAACTCCGGACGCACGGGCGAAGATACGAGTAAAGATACGAGTAAGACGTCGACGGGCGACGCCCCGACCGACGGCGAAGAAACCGCGCAGTCGCCCATCGTGACGCCTCATAAGAAGCTTTGGCGACGTCGGCGAGTGTGATATATGAATCATTTGTACATTATACGACTAGTTGCATGTTTGACACCACCGTGTCCTCTAATCAGCGAAGAGATAGTCGAGCAGGGGCGCGACGCACGCCACGCTCATCGAGTTGCCCAAAAGCGTGTACTTTTGACGAGTGGTCAAGTTCGACGGCCACGCGAAATCATTCGGAAGTGAGTGCAACCGTGCGACCTCATCGACGGTAAAATATCTTAAACGTACGTCGCTCGCGCCATCGCCCATGCGCCCGTCCCACGTAGCCTTGTCGACGCTTTGATTTGCCACGACGGATCCCGTGCCTTTGACGTATTTGTAGTAACTCTTTGTGAAGCAGTTGCACGTCGTGTCTTCAGCGGTGACTATGTCTATGCTACCCTTGGCACGATCCACGTCATCCTGCTTGACCGCGTTCGCGCGCCAAATATCATCGGTTGCACGATCCAGAAACCTCGAGAGCGGCGCGACGACGACGTCGGCGTCCCTGACGTCGTCGAAATCCGGAATCCACTCCCTGCGATGCGACAGCTTGCTCGGCGGAGGCGAGCGTCGTATCTCGTCCACGCCGTCCTCAAACGCGCGCGTCGAACGGGCGAGCATGAAATATCTCGGCCGACTGTAAGGCACGCCGAACATGGTCGGTGTGAGTATGAACTCTTGCGCGTGGAACGCCGACGCGGAGAGCGCGTCTCGCAGCGCGTCTCGCATGCGACTCGTCTCGAATCCCACCACGTTCTCGACGAACACGTACTTCGGCCGCGCGCTCGCATCCATCTTCACCATCTCGTCCACCAACCGCATGAAGCTCTCCGCGCGCCCATCGTCGACGTCCAACTTTAACCCCGCGCGCGTGAACGGTTGACACGGCGGCGACATCGCCCACGCCTCCGCCTTCGTCTTCACCAGCGTCTCCATCGCCACGCTCACCAAGCTCTTCTGCGACGGTCGCGTCCCATAATTCATCGCGTACGCGTCGCACGCGTTCGGATTCACGTCGTACGCGCCGCACACCTCCGCTTCGTCGCCTCGCGCGCGTCGCAGCGCCGCGTGCATGACGCCGACGCCGCAGTACATCTCCAGCACTCGCAATTTCCCGCCCCTCCGCGTCCTCGCCGTCGCGCCGTCGCGCGTCCCGTCGTCTTCATCGTCTCTCGCGCGCGTTCGCTTCGTCATCGCGCGCGCGCTCGAGCGTCCGCGCCGCCGCGCGTCGCTTCAGCGGTTCGTTAAAAATGTAAAACCCGCTCGCGACGCCCACGCACGCGGCGACGAGCGGCGGGCCGATCCCGCCGCCGCGCGACGCGCGGCCGAACAGCGCGCGTCCCGGGAGCATGCGGCGCGCGCGCGCGCGTCGAGCGTCGTCGGGCGGCGCGCGTCGCGGTCTGCGGCGCGCGTCGTATACGAACGCGACGAACCGCCATCACTCGAAACCCTAATGCGGCGCGAAGATAAAGACTGACGTCAGCGATCGTTATCCGACGGCGACGGCGACGGCGACGCGCGCCACACGCCGACGCGACGCGCGCCGACGAACGCCGCGCTCGACCACGCGAACGACCACCGCGCGCGCCATGCTCGCCCAACGCCACGCCGCGAGCGCCGCGGGCGCGCGCGCGCCGCTCGCGCGAAACGCGACGACGCGACGCGCGACGACGCGACGCGGCGCGCTCGTCGTCCGCGCGCAAGAGATCAGCGTGAGCGTCGATAAGCCGCTGGGATTGACGCTGAAGGAGCGCGGCGACGGTCGACCGGGGGTGCAGATCGCGCAGTGCAAGGGGAACGCGTCGAAGGCGGGACTGAAGGCGGGGGACATCGTCAAGTACCACTCGTCGTTTTTCGGCGACGAGCTGTGGCCGGCGGACGCGCTGGCGTTCTCGCGAAGCGCGATCTCGGCGTGCCCGAACACGGTTGATTTTATCGTCGTGCGAGGCGGTCAAGGGGCGGACTTTGACGTGAAGCGGTTGCCGAAGCGACCGGCGCCGCCGAAGTTTGGCCGCAAGTTGACGGCGGCGCAAAAGGAAAGAGCGTCGCACATTTGCGTGGATTGCGGGTACGTGTACACGCTGCCGACGGCGTTTAGCGAACAACCGAAGAGCTATGTTTGCCCGCAGTGCAACGCGCCGAAGAGTCGGTTCGCGCCGTACGACGTCGAGACGGGACGCGCGAAGGGTGGGGGCTTATCCACGCCCTTGATCACCGTCGCGTCCACCGTCATCGGTCTCGGCGGCATCGCGTTCTTATTGAAGGATTTGCTCTAGAGAGCGCCGATCGAAAGGAAACGGACGCGAAATAATGTAATTCGTCATCAATTTTGTCGTCGTTTCAACGAACGCTAGTCTATAAACTAATCGCCGCGCGCGCGCGCGGCTTCGCTGATTTCACGTCGCGGCGTCCGCGACGGCGTCTTCAACCACCGACGGTTCGCGCACCGAATCGAGGGTTCGCTCCGGTTTAGATTTCTTCGGAAACTCGACCGCCGTCTCGGCCGCGGGAAGCGCGCAGAAAGCCGCGCACGCGGCGTCCACGTCGTCTTGAAATCGACATCGCCGCACTATTCGAAATCCTTCCTCCTTCGTCGGCGGCGCGTTATCCTTCCCACGCATCTGCAACTGCACCACGCGCACCGAGCTCTCCCCCTGCACGCCTCCCGGATGATTCGTCCGCATCCGCACGCGCTGCTGATACACCGACACCGGCTGATTAAACCAAACCGCTCGCAGCTCGCACGGCGGCCGCGCCTCGCGCGCGAGCGCCACGAAATCCGCTCTCTGCTGCCGACTCAGCCCGCACCGATCGATCACCACGTGCTTACCCTCCTCCAGCGCTCGTTTCGCCACTCGCACGCACTGTTGCCTCGTCCCACGCTTCCCGTTCGACACCGTGTCTTGGTTCGCCGTCGTCCACCGCTCGCGCGGCAACCGCGCCGAAAACGTCGACTTTCCCGCCCCGCTCGGTCCGACGAGCACGAGCACCACGGGCGCGAGCGGCGCGCGCTCGAACATCGTCGCCACCGCGCCCTCGCGCGTCGTCGCCGCCGCGTCGCGCCGTTTCACCGGCGCCCAGCCTCCGTCGTCGTCCCGCGCGAGGACGTCGTCATCGCGCGCGCGCGTCGCGCTCTCGCGCGCGCGCTCGCGCGCCATCGCGCGAACGACGTCGTCGCGCGCGCCGCGCCGCGCCGACGGTCGATCGCGTCGCGTCGCGCGCGCGAGCGCGCGCGCGGTGCAGTGACGGCACATCGTCGCGGTGCCATCGCGTCGCGCGCGACGCGATGGACGCGCGACGCGGCGCGGCGCGCGCGGCGAGCGCGGCGACGACGACGACGTCGCCGAACGCGCGCGCGGCGGTCGTCGCCGCGCTCGCGCTCGCGCTGAGCGCGCGGTTGTTGATGGACAAGCGCGCGCACGACGACGCGGTCGACGCGCTGCGAGACGAACTCGAGCGCGAACGGCGCGCGAGGGCGACGTACGAGGCGAGGGTGCGGTACTTGGAGCGATGGAGACCGTTCGGGAGGACGACGCGGGCGGAGGAGAGCGCGGACGAGGGACGCGCGGCGAAGGCGAAGGCGAAGGCGAAGGCGAAGGACGGGGTGATGGTGTGAGACGCGCGCCGATGTAATGTGAACTAATGAGCTAATTGATTTAATCGTCGTCGTTGTCGGCGACGAATTTGGCGACGACCGGGGCGAGCGCGAGCGCGGCGGCTAAGCGCAGCGGCACGAAGAGACGCACGACGTTGATGAAGACGGCGCCGGCGCCGAATAGCTTGGCCTTGTCGGTGGGATCGGAAAGATCGAGCCACGTGCCCTCTGCGACTTTGTACCACGTGAACGCCACGGGGGCGGCGATGGCCCAAAATGCGAGTTCGATGATGACGTAGGAAACGGTGCCGGCGACGCCGAACGATTTTACGTCTTGCATGGTCAGTTTCGGCGCGTTCGCCCCAGAGTTGAGCGCGTAGTACGTCCACACGACGCTGGGTAGAGCTATCATGCCGAGCGCTTTACCATACGACGGTTCAGCGAAGAACGCTCCGAAAGGCGAGGCGAGTTCGCCGTACTTGACAGCGGCGCTCGCGAGCGACGTCCACAGCGCCAACTTGAGCGCGAATCCTAATCCGTCTTCGATCGGCGCCGCACCCTCTAAAACGGGCGTCTCGCTATCGGCGCCGTCTTTTTCGTTTGTCGCTATCGTGTACGCCGCTACCGCGCACCCTGTGTTACCCATCAACGTCAACAGCGCCTGCAAAGGCACGAGCGCGTTGATGGACGCGGGATTGTAAAACGCATGAAACGTGCACGCCGTTATACCAGACGCCAGAAACGGAGACATGGCCACCGTGAGGTTCCGCCAACTCGCGTTTCCGGTCCTATCCGCGTGCCCGGCGACGTATTTCATCGCTAACGCCCATTCGGTGACGCTCGAGACGTGCACCGCCCACGTCGGCAAACTCAGCGCGTTGCCCGGCTCGCTCGCCAGCAACTCACCATCCACGATCGACGGCGCGACCGCCCCGATCGCGAGCGTGCTCGCCGCGCACGTTAAAAACAAAACCCCCAGCACGACGTACGCCGGCGTCGTCGCGCGCTCCTCACCATCCTCGTCTTTCTCCCCGTCGTCCCCGCGCCCCGCCGCCGCGCCGAACCCGTACGCGAACAACGCGTTCGACACCGTCAACAGCGATTCCGAGCTCCCGTGCAGCGCGTCTACGTTGGCTAATATATCTCCATACCGCGTCTTGGCCACGATTCCCGCCGGTATCGTCGCCGCGACGAACAACAACAAGAATCGCGCGCCGAAGTTTGACGCTCGCGGCGTCGCGCGCGCGTCCCGCAGAAACCACAGGTACGCCAGGTACGGCGCGAGTCCGACTTGAAACAGCTGCGTCTCGATCCCGGGCGGGATGAATCGCAGCGCGGTGCCGCTCGCGCTCGTCACGGACCACGCGTCGACCGCGGCGAGGGCGTCGACGACCGATTGCGCGCGCGCGATGGTGGTCGGTCGCCGCGCGTCGCGGCGACGACGCGACGCGCTGGACGCGCGAGGCGGACGCGGACGCGGATGCGCGCGCGCGGACGAGTGATGGCGCGCGAAGTCGCGCCCGCGCGGGCGGACGCGCGCGGACGCGGACGCGATGGACGCCATCGCGCCGCGGAGTGGCGAAGTGGATAGCGCGCGGGACGGGAGTAAAGTCGTCGCGCGAGCTCGCTCGTGTGCTCTTTACAAAGAATAATGCCGCGAAGCCGCTTTCATTCGATTATTGGATGATCAGAGGAACTTTTTGACGACGCGCTTGGACTCGTCGACGACGGACTTGAGGTCATCCTTGAGGTTGGCGTCCGAGGTGCCGTAGCGTTGGAACGAGTAAACCAACACGCCGGCGCCGAGAAGCTCTAACAATCGCGGCGCCGCGATGGCGACGAGCGGCCAGCGGGCGACGTTGCCGAGCACGTACGTGCCCGCGAGGGCGGTGGCCGGGCCCGCGATGTCGACCACGGGGTTTTCGCTGTCACCGAACCATTCCGGGACCTCCTTGAGCGTGTCGGTCACTTCGGAAATGTCGACGTCTTGCACCGCAGACACCGTCTTGGAGGCGGTCTTACCGATCGGGGCCAGTTGATCGATGACTTCGCCGACATCGCCTGGCAACTCGCGCGGCAAGTTGGCGGCGAGATCTTCGATGTCGTCCGCGATATCGTCTTCGCCGACGAGGAGGTAACGCTCCAAGAGCAAGACGGCGGTCAGGGTGCCGATGAATTCGAGCGGACCCGGCACGAGCGAGCCGAGAACGGGCAAGTGCGCGACGGCGTCGGTAGCCACGACAGCACCGACGGTGGCAGCCTTTACGTTAAAGTTGTCGATACCATCAATCGTCTCGAAAACTCCATCCGCCGCACCTTCAAGGTCGCCCTTGAGGAGCGAATCTCTGACGCCCGGCACGGCCAACGCGAGCGCGACGGCGGTGGCCAAGCTTACGGCGGCGACGTCACTGAACGTGGCGCCGACGAAGTCAAGGCTCTTGCTGCTGTTGTTGCGCGCAGTGGCGTCCGCGCGCGCCTTCGCAGTCTTGGCCTTGACTTCTTTAGCCTTCTTGTCCGCGAGAGCCTTCTTCTTCGCGGCGGCGGCAGCCTTGGCGTCAACCTTCTTCGCGGCGGGCTTGGAAGCGGCGGGCTTGGAAGCTGCGGGCTTCGGCGCGGCGGGCTTCGGCGCGGCGGCTTCAACCTTCGGCGCGGCGGCTTCGACGGCCTTCTCTGCGGAGGCAACTTCTCTTTCCGCGGCTTGCTCGGCGCGAAGCGCTTCGCGTTCCGCGGCTTGCGCCTTGGCGGCGGCGGCGCGAGTGGCCTTGTCGTTGGTCATCGCCGCTTCCATCTTCGCCTTGGCGGCGGCTCGGGCGGCAACTTTTTCGGTAGCGGCGGCCTTAGCGGCGTTCGCTCTGGCAGCTTGCGCAGCCTTTCTGGCGGCCACTTGCTTATCGGCGCTCGACGTCGCTGCGCTGACGCGCTTTCTGCTCGATTCCGATTTCTCCGCGACGAGCTTCGCTCGCGCGTCGGCGGCAGCCTTGCGTTCGGCTTGCTTTTTAGCCGCAAGCTTGGAGGCCGCAGCAGCCTTCTCAGCTTGCTTGATGGCGCCCGGGGTCTTCTTCGGCGCTTGGATGACCGGAGCTTGAACAACCGGAGCTTCGACGACGGGTTCGACGACGACGGGCTTCTCCGCCTTTACCGGCGCCTTCTTCGCAAGACGCGCCTTCTTCGCGGCTTCAAGCTTGGCCGCGTTCGCAGCCTTCGCTTTGGCGGCAGCTTCTGCGCGTTCGGTGGCAGCCTTTTGCGCGGCGGCGGCAGCCTTCTCCGCTTCCGCGTCGCGCGCCGCCTTGATCTTGGCCAATTCCGCTTCGCGAGCCTCCTTGGCGGCTTCGCGCTTCGCCGCGGATGGCTTATCCGCGGACTTCGTCGGCATTTCCGCGACGGCAGGCGCTTCAGCCACCGGCGCGGTGGCCTTGGAAGCGACACGCTTGACCGGACGCTTCGTCGTCGCCGCCGCCTTAGACGCCGGCGCCGGTGCCGCCTTGGACGCAACGCGCTTCACCGGACGCTTCGTCGACGGCGCCGCCTTGACCGCGGGCGCGGTCTTAGACGCCACGCGCTTCACCGCGCGCTTCGTCGTCGGCGTCTTCACCGCCACGCCCTTCACCGTGCGCTTCGACACGACGCGCTTCACCGGACGCTTCGTCGTCGCCGCCGCCTTGACCGCGGGCGCGGTCTTAGACGCCACGCGCTTCACCGCGCGCTTCGTCGTCGGCGTCGCCTTACCGGGCGCCGCCTTCGACGCGACGCGCTTCACCGGACGCTTCGTCGCCGGCACCGCCGTCGCCGTCGCCTTGGTCGCCGTTCGCGCGCGCACCTTCCTCACGCCCTTTCGCGCCCCCACGCTCGTCGTTTTCGCCTTAAATTCCTTCTTCCCCGCCTTGACCTTCGGCGCGACGCGCGACGCCGTCGACTTCGCCGTCGTCGTCGTCGCTCGCCGCTTCGTCGTCCGTTCGTACGGCGTCCCTCCCCCGTTCACCGTCGACGCTCGCTTCGCCTCGTACGCCTCCGCGACGTCCGTCATCCCCACGATCGCGCTCACCGCCACCGCCGTCGCCGCCATCGCCATCGACCGTCGCTTCGCGTCGTCGTCGTCGTCGCTTCGCGCGTCGCCGTCGTCGCGTCGCGTCGTCGCGCGTCGCGCGATCGTCGCCTTCCCGCGTCGCGCATCGCGCGTCGCGCGTCGCGTCGTCGCGTCGCGTCGCCGCGCGGGCGCGCTCGGGATCGTCGCCGCCGCGAGGGACATGTCGTTCGCGAGCCGTGCGCGCGCGCGTGTGCCCGCGCGATCGCCGCGGCGTCGCGAATCGAATCGGATAATCGTCCAAATCTCTAGTTTTCACTGTTTACGCATACGTGTAGTATTATGCGTACGTTTACGCTATGAAATGCGCTTGACGTGGTCGTATTCTGCGTTCGCACTGTTTGCGCGTCCAACGCGTCGGTCGCCGCGCGCGGCGTCGACGACCGCGCGCGCACACCGCGACGGACCGCGACGACGGCATGCGCGCGTCGCGGTCGCGGTCGCGGTCGCGGTCGACCGATCGGTCGACGGCGCGCGCGAGCGCGCGCGACGGCGACGGCGCGCGAGGGACGGCGGCGTCGGACCGGGAGCGCGTGGACGGGATGACGGTGCGCGCGCTGCGGGACGCGCTGCGCGCGCGAGGGATGGCCACGGACGGGGTCAAGGCGACGCTGGCGGCGCGGTTGCTCGAGAGCGCGGGCGGTTCGGAGGGAGGGACGAAGCGGGCGCGGGAGGGGGGGGCGGCGCGCGACGGCGACGGCGACGGCGGCGGCGACGGCGACGGCGACGGCGACGGCGACGGGGGGACGACGGCGACGCGAGCGACGAAACGAAGGCGGTGGGAGGATGGCGACGGTG